>OGFY01000069.1_pt1 | contig 96255 bp, 76 predicted proteins | sample 1570951 | NCBI WGS metagenome assembly OGFY01 (sample SAMEA2581942, study PRJEB24529) | metagenome | biome: Human gut stool | place: China | collected 2011
TGCAGGGACGCTTAACGCTACACGTCCGCAGGTTAGTACATATATCTCAGGTTAGTGGCGTTTTTTTGAAGAGTCAATGTTAGAGCAGTTGCACCGATACACTCACGAAAATATTAATACCTTGTCGATACGGAAACTGTTTTCGGCGGTGTTGGCGATATATTTCACTGTACACTTTAACAATAAAAGACTTACCGACAGACTGAGCAAACAGGCTTACCGGTAAGGGTAAGCCTGTTTGCTAAATACATAAAATGGACAGTAACAAAAACACTGAAAGGGATTTATCGAAGACGCCTGCCCGAAGAATTTAAGGGGCATCGTATCTTCCGTTTCCCGTATCGGTAAAGTATGATACGGGAAGTTAAAAAGGAGAAAACATCTGTGCCGAAAAATGATGAAAAACAGCACAGAACTATGTAAACAGTGAACAGATAAAGACCTTTCACGATGGGTCGTCACGCCATCAGCCTTTAACGTTCATATCCGCCGCAGCGGACTGTAAATTTCGGTTGGCAGTCTGTATTTTGCAGACCGCCGTTTGGAAAGAAAGGTATACAATGTATATCGGAGCATCTGCTCCTTCGTTATGATTATATTTTAACATCTTTGCTGTCCTATAAAACGGACTCGATAAGTAATTTTCGTATTGCAGATCTGCCCGGAATAACCGATACCGATATTCCGGGCAATTCTGCAATGACCGGGAAAGCCAAGACAGCCAAACACAGAAGGGAGAAGGAGGTAAAATATCGGTTTTATTTCAACATTCCGCAAGGAATGTTCATTGTCGGGGCAAAGGCGGTAACAGCGTCACTGCCGTTGCAGAAAAGGAATGTTTTATGTACAACTTTTCAGAGCTTGCCGCTCCTTCGTTATGATTATATTTTAACATCTTTACTGTCCTATAAAACGGACTGATGATAGTTTTTGATTTGCAGTCACCGTAGCCGATGACCGCAAAACGAAAGAATGTGATTATTGTCCGGAGCTTTTCGCTCCCTCGTTATGTTTATATTGTAACATCTTCGCTGTCCGATAAAACGGACTACTTTTCCAGCTTCCAATAATATTTCCTGTTTGCACGGGGGAAATCACTCATAACACCGTGTTCGGGATCGTAGAATGTGCCGTCTGCGTACAGCGACCAGTGCCAGCAACGTGGCGTTTCAAGACTTAGCAGACAAAGGGGAGGCAGTTGCTCCTTTTTCTGTACCGCTATGCGCTCATCGGATATATGAACGCCGTGTTCTCTGAACGTTCTTTTCATCTCGGCAAGGGTGGTTTCACGGTCATTTTGAAGAAATGTCACTATCTCGTCAACCGTCTTTCCGAGTACCATAGCAAGCACAGCCTGACCGCACTGTAAGTCTGTAGGCTCGTGAATATACTCTATCATACCGTTGCCTATCCTCTTTTCTTAGGCAGAATAATATTCACTGCCTCGTGCAGTACCTCGATATGAGTATCTTTTCCGCCGTCTGCCTCTTCTCCGTCAAGCGACCACGGCAGAGCCTCGTCACTGTGGATATCAAGCTGTTTTGTGTGGAAGAAATCAAGAAATTCGTTATCGTAATTTCCGCTGAGAAGGGCCTTTGCCATAAGGCTTATCTGGACAGGCGTTTTTGGGCAACGTACAAGCATCACTTCAAAAACTCCGTCGCTCAGATCTACAAGATTCTCGTCGAGCTTGATTATTCCGCCGACAGATGTTGCATTGCAAGCCGCACCGAATATATAATCGCCCTCGTGCAGTATTCCGTCCGAATCATATACGCTCATATGATACGGCTTTATCTCGGCAAGCTCCTTTATTCCGCTTAAGATGTACGCAAAATGACCGAATGCGTTTTTGAGATTCTGCGGTGTGTCGTAAGAGCTTTGAGTAAATGCGCCGAAAGAGGCTATATACATAAATTCACGCTCGTTGAATCTTCCTGCATCAAACGCTTTGGGCGTTCCGCTTACAATATCGTCAGCCGCTGTCATAATATCTGACGAAAGTCCTATGCCGTATGCAAAATCATTTGTTGTGCCGGACGGAATGTACCCGATTTTTGTCTTGTGGCCGCCCTTTATCATACCGTTTGCCGTTTCGCTGAGCGTTCCGTCGCCGCCGCAGCAGACAATCACGTCATATTCGCCGCCGTGTATCCTTGCGGTTTCGGTAGCGTCGCCTCGTCTTTCGGTAACGTGTACGGTAGTTACATATCCGCCCTTTTCAAGACGGCTGATTATCTCTACAAGCTCACCTGTTATTCTTCTTTTTCCCGAAACGGGATTCACTATCAGTAAGGCTTTCATATTAAAATTCCTCCGATATAATTTTCTTATATTATATTACACGATTTTTAACTGTCGGTCAACTGTGGTGCAAAAATAATACCGCACAGCGTTTTTGCCGTGCGGTGAAATATTATTTTTCAGTCTTTGATTATCGGCTCGGTCGAGCTTCCCGGAACGGCGTTTTCACGGGCATATACTGCCTCTTTCAGCTTTTCAAAGCCGTTGTAAAGACTTTCCTCGGGCAGTGCCTTCAGCGCTGTTATCTGCTCTTGCGTAAGATATGACGCTAATTTCCGGGCGGTTTCAATCGAAACGTCCTTGCTCTGCAATGCGTTTATATCGCTTATGCTCAGCTTTTCGGCAAGCGTTTCAAACGCCAGATTCGCATCGTGATTATCGCTGTAAATTATCGGATTTACCGTTGCTTTGCTTTTCGGCATCATAGTTCCGTTTGAGTCGATAGTATAATCTCCCTCAAGCAAAAGCTCGCTCACGGTGCAAAGCTCAAAGCCTTGTTCCTTAAGACTTTTAAGCACGGTCGGCAGTGCCTGAGTCGTGTTTTCAAGGTCGTTATGGAAAAGCAGTATCGAGCCACCCGAAATATTCTTTGTTGTACGCTCGATTATTGTTTCGGGGGTTGGCTTATCCCAGTCTATGCTGTCCTTGTTCCACTGAATGACGCTCATTCCCATTCCGAAAAGCGTGGTTACCGCCTTGTCGTCATATTCTCCGTAGGGTGCACGGTAAAGCGTGGGAGCATTGCCCGTTATCATCTTTATCTTGCGTGAGCATTCCTTTGTATCGGCTATGAGGTCGTTTACGTTCATACCCTTGATATGCGGATGCTTGTCGCTGTGGTTTGCTATCTCGTGGCCTGCATCGCTGAGCTTCTTTATATCGTCGGCATATTTATCCGCAAATTCGCCCGTAACAAAGAATGTAGCCTTCGCATCGGCTTCGGCAAGTATCGAGATCAGCTTGTCGGTGTTGCTGTTTCCCCACGCACAGTCAAACGTAATGCTGATTTTGTTGTCGGTGCGTTTTACATTATATATCGGCAGCTTTACGTTTTCCGCACCGGTATCTATAGACGAGAGTATGGCGAATACTCCTATAGCGATGCCGGTAATCAGCACTAACACAAACATGACCGCACGGATCAGCTTACGCTTGGTCATAGTCATAACGAACATAATGAATCCTCCTCGCTTTTTCATCTGAAGAATTATATGTCCGTGTCCGGAAGAAAATGACAAGCAACGGGGATTTTTTTGTTTTGCGGGCAAAAGAAAAGCTGTCACACGTTTTACCGCATGACAGCTTATATTTATTACTGGAAATTCTTTTTAAGATCGTCGCCGAACTTCTTTATCTTATCAAAGAAGCTGGTACGCTTTTCGTAGTTTGACGGAGTAAGCTCCTTTTCAAAACTCAGCAATGCGTCCTTCTGCTTCTTGTTCAGCTTCTTGGGCACTTCGATAACTACCCTTACCATCTGGTCGCCCCTGCCTTCACGCTGGAGCTTCTTTATACCCTTGCCTCTCAGCCTGAAAACAGTACCCGGCTGTGTACCCTCTGGTATGCTGTACTTAACGTTGCCGTCTATTGTAGGCACTGTAAGCTCGTCACCGAGAACCGCCTGTGAATATGTTATCGGTATCTCGCACCATACATCGAAGCCCTTACGTTCGAATATCGGGTCTTTGCGTACCGTAATGCGTACATTAAGGTCGCCCTTGGGGCCGCCGTTTGTACCGCAGTTACCCTCGCCTCTTACGCAGAGCGTCTGACCGTTATCTATACCTGCGGGTACATTGATAATGACTTTCTTACGGCGCTGTACTCTGCCCTGACCGTTACAGGTGGGACAGGGAGTTTCTATTATCTTGCCCTTACCGCCGCAACGTGAGCACGGACGTGTGGAGGACATCATACCGAACATACTTCTCTGCTGTACTCTTACCTGACCGCTTCCGTGACAATCGGGGCAGGTCTTGGGAGTTGTGCCTGCCTTTGCGCCGGAGCCGTGACAGCTGTCACAGGTTTCGGCACGGTTTATCTCAACCTCGTGCGACAGGCCCTTGCACGCTTCCATAAAGCTGATGTCAAGGCTTATGGCAATATCCGAGCCTTGTCTTGGGGCATTGGGGTTGGAACGCTGTCCGCCGCCACCGCCGAATATAGAATCGAAAATATCGCCGAGGTCTATGCCGTCCGCTGACGAGAATCCGCCGGAAAATCCGCCGAATCCGCCGCCGAATCCGCCTGCACCGCCGCCGTATGACGGATCTACACCTGCGTGGCCGAACTGGTCATACTTTGCACGTTTCTGCGGGTCGGAGAGAACGTCGTTTGCCTCGTTTATCTCCTTGAATTTGGCTTCAGCCTCAGGATTATCGGGGTTAAGGTCGGGGTGATACTGCTTGGCGAGCTTACGGTAGGCTTTTTTTATTTCATCGTCGGTCGCACCTTTCTGCAAACCGAGCACTTCGTAATAATCTCTTTTTTCTGCCATAATGGTCTAACCTTCCCGACAGAATTATCTGCCGTTTTATAAAGTATTGCAAAATCAGCAATATGAGCCGAGAGTTCCCGGCTCATACGCAATGTTATTGATTAGTTGGCATCTGTGTAATCAGCGTCAACCACATTATCATCCGAACCGCCTGCGGCATTTGTGCCTTCGCCCTGAACATCTGTCTGAGCAGCCTCAGCCTGCTGTGCTGCAGCGCCCTGTTCCTTGTAGATTCTCTCGGCTACTGCGTAGAATGCTGTCTGAAGTTCTTCCTGAGCCTTCTTGATAGCTTCAACGTCTGTACCCTTGAGAGCTTCCTTAAGAGCGTCGAGCTTGGGATTTACGGAATCCTTATCAGCCTGTGTAACCTTGTCGCCGAATTCGTTCATCGACTTTTCAGTCTGGTAAACCATCTGATCTGCGGCGTTACGAGCCTCAACCTCTTCCTTCTTCTTCTTATCCTCAGCGGCAAATGCTTCAGCTTCCTTAACAGCCTTATCAATATCGTCCTTGCTCATATTTGTTGAAGCGGTGATGCTGATGTGCTGTTCCTTACCTGTGCCGAGATCCTTAGCGGATACGTTTACGATACCGTTGGCATCTATATCGAAGGTTACTTCGATCTGGGGGATACCACGGGGAGCGGGAGCGATACCGTCAAGTCTGAATGTACCGATAGACTTGTTATCCTTGGCAAATTCACGTTCACCCTGTAAGATGTTTATATCAACTGAGGGCTGGTTATCCGAATAAGTCGAGAATATCTGGCTGTGCTTTGTAGGAATGGTCTTGTTTCTCTCAATCATTCTTGTGCAGACACCGCCTGCTGTTTCGATACCGAGTGACAGAGGAGTTACATCGAGCAGTAACAGACCTGTTACTTCCTTGTTGAGAACGCCGCCCTGCAGAGCCGCACCCATAGCAACGCACTCATCGGGGTTGATTCCCTTGAATGGATCCTTGCCTGTATATTTCTTAACGGCTTCCTGTACAGCGGGGATTCTTGTAGAACCGCCGACTAACAGTACCTTGTCGATTTCGTTCATTGAAAGACCGGAATCGCTGATTGCCTGCTTGAAGGGGCCCATTGTTGCTTCAACAAGGTCGGCTGTCAGCTCGTTGAACTTTGCTCTTGTAAGCTGAACGTTCAGGTGCTTGGGGCCTGTAGCGTCTGCTGTGATATAAGGAATATTTACGTTTACCGAAGGAGCGTTTGAAAGTGCAATCTTTGCCTTTTCTGCTTCATCCTTTAATCTCTGCATAGCGAACTTATCGTTCTTAAGGTCGATACCGTCGCTCTTCTTGAATTCTGCTACAAAGTAGTCGATAAGACGCTGGTCGAAGTCATCGCCGCCTAAGTGGTTGTTACCTGCTGTGGCAAGAACCTCCTGTACGCCATCGCCTATTTCGATAACGGATACATCGAATGTACCGCCGCCGAGGTCGTATACAACTATCTTCTGCTCGTTTTCCTTATCAATGCCGTAAGCTAAAGCTGCGGCTGTAGGCTCGTTGATGATACGCTGAACGTTAAGGCCTGCTATCTGACCTGCGTCCTTTGTTGCCTGACGCTGTGAGTCTGTGAAGTATGCGGGAACGGTGATAACAGCGTCTGTTACCTTTTCACCGAGGTAGCCCTCAGCCTCTGTCTTCAGCTTCTGAAGAATCATAGCTGAAATCTCCTGAGGTGTGTACTTCTTACCGTCAATGTCTACCTTGTAGTCACTGCCCATGTGACGCTTGATCGAAATGACCGTTCTGTCGGGGTTTGTAACTGCCTGGTTCTTTGCGAGCTGACCTACAAGACGCTCGCCGTCCTTAGTGAAAGCAACAACTGAAGGAGTTGTTCTTGAGCCCTCGCTGTTTGTGATAACAGTAGGCTCGCCGCCTTCGATAACTGCTACACATGAATTTGTTGTACCTAAATCAATACCTATTATTTTTCCCATGATAATTATCTCCTTACCGTAAGGTTCTTACAGAACCGTTTATTCTTCGGGCTTAAGCCCATTTGATTGCTTTTTACTTTACGACTGCTACCATCGCAAAACGGAGAACCTTTTCTCCTATTTTATAGCCTTTCTGGAATGTGGCGGCTATAGTGCCTTCTTCCTTGCTGTCATCCTCAACCTGCTGTACAGCCTGATGATACGAAGGATTGAACTGTGCGCCGTCCGATTCAATCACCTCAACGCCTAAGTTCTGAAGAGCCGTAACAAAGCTCTCGTGTATCATCTCAACGCCCTTCTTGTAGTCGGGGTCTTTACACTCCGCCGCAAGCGCTCTGTCGAGATTGTCCATAACGGGTAAAAACTCCGTTAGGTTTCTTGCCGTAATCTCGGGGGAAAGCTCCATTCTTTCCTTGGCGGTACGCTTTCTGTAGTTGTCGAATTCCGCCATAGTCCTGAGCAGCTTATCCTTAAGGTCGGCAATTTCGAGATCCTTGGGATCTACCTTGATTTCTTCGGCTTTTGCTTCAGCCTTTTCTTCTGTCACCTCTCCGGTTGTTTCAGCTACCTTTTCGGTGGCTGTGTCTGCGGTCTGCTGAGTTTCTTCCTTGGTTTCCTTTTCCTTCTTACTCAAACTGAATCCGCCTCCTTTTCTTCGTTCTTTTCTTCTTCGTCATTGCCTGCCGACAATGCATCGGTGACCTTTGACGAGAAATATTCAATATACGGGATCAGCTTCTTGTAATCCAGTCTTACAGGACCTATAACTCCGAAAGAGCCTGCCTTTCGTCCGTCCTTATTGAAGCTTGCCGCTATCAGACTGGAATTGGTAACGGCGAATGTATCGCTTTCGGCTCCGAACTTTATCTGTATGCCTGAGAACGTATCGTCAAGCCAGCTGCAAAGCTCGTTCTTGCCGTCAAGTATCGTTGCTATCTGAGTGTTCGAGAAATCAGAACAGGTCAGCAGATTCTTTTCTCCGCTGAACTCTACCTGCTGCTGCATTTCAGCCGATATATCGACTACCGCTTTGAGAAGCGGCGATAACGTCATCATATATCCGCCCATTGCCTGCGTCAGCTTATCTATATATTCATCGGACAGCTCATCAAGGTTTACGCCTTTGAGATTCTCGTTTACAAACTGCGTGAAGAAATCCATCTGCTCGTTTGTAAGATCAAAGCTCAGCCTGCATACCCTGTTTCTGATATTGCCCTCGGAGGTTATCAGAAGAAGAACATACATTCTTTTGCCTGTGGGGATAACGTCTACCTTTGTTATTACCGAAAACTTGTTTACGGTGTTGGTAGAAACTATCGCACATTTCGTAATATCCGCAAGAGCCCTTGATGCATTGTCGATTATCTCGTCATCGGTCGCTCCGCCGATATTATCAAATATACGGTCTATCTCCTCTTTTTCTTCATCGGGTAACTGTGCGGGTGACATTACCTTTTCTATATAAAGCCTCAGTCCCTGATATGTCGGAAGTCGTCCCGAGCTTGTGTGCGTATGCTCAAGATAGCCCTGCTGTTCAAGAGCCGCCATCTCATTTCTTATAGTTGCACTGGAAACTGCATTATCCAGCTTTTCGGCTATCAGCTTTGAGCCGACCGCCTCGCCGGTGCGTATATATTCGTCAACTATCGCTTCAAGGATTCTGAGTGTACGGTTTTCCATATTCCTTTTCCCTTCTTTCAGCGGTACTCCGCTGTTTCCGGCTGGTTAGCACTCATAATTTTTATCTGCTAGCACTCTACCTCTCTGAGTGCTAAACACAATATAACACACTTTCAGCACTTTGTCAAGAGATTTTTTAATAAAATTTGCACAAATTATTATTAATTTGTGTGTACGAATTTGTGCATTTACATTTTTTAGAATTTGCGATAACTTCTGTCGTAATAATGATGCGGATTTTTACGCATACTATTCACGCAATTCACGCAACGCTGTGCCGTTTTAAAACGGCAACCGATTTTACATTATGAAAGGAACAAATATGGATAATAACAATTTAAAAAAGCAAAACAGGCTTATGAAAAAGCCTGTCCCAAAAACGCCTGAGGAACGCAGTGAAACGGAAGAAATAATTCTTGATAATTTCTGCGGATGCTGTTCCTCATCGGACTGCACGGGGCTTATTCCTTCCGACCCGATGAGCGAAAAGGCGGCTGATGAATATCGTAATGTTTATCCCTATGCCGTACCGGACAGTGACGGGGTACCGTATACCAAGATCAAGAAAAAGACTTACGGGAAAGAGGGTACACACGGCGGTGTGTGAATATAAAAGGCTGTCGGCTTATGCGTGCCGACAGCCTTTATTTACTTCATATTTTCAAGTACATCTATCACCTTATCGAGTGACGGTGCGACCGCATACACAGCTTTAAGCTGTTCTTCCTCAGGCTCAGTAAGGTCGGGTACCATTACAGTGACACAGCCTGCACTGCTTGCGGATTTTACACCGTTCGGGCTGTCCTCAAGAGCCATGCACTGCGACGGCTCAAGCCCCAGCTTTTCGCAGGCATAAAGATAGATGTCGGGACAGGGCTTGCCGTTTTCGAGCATATTACCGCAGATTATCGTTTCGAACTTGTCATAAACGCCTATCTTTTTAAGGTACTCCTCCGCACGCTCAATATTTGTAGCGGTAGCGACCGCCGTTCTGTAGCCGTGTGACGTAAGATAGTCAAGCAGTGCGTCAAGCCCCTGCTTTTTCTCTATGCCGTGTACATCGGTATATTCCTTCATCAGCTTTACACGCAGATCGTGTATAGCCATATAGTCGCAGTCTTCTCCGAACCACTCCTTGAGCTGCGGTATGGCAAACTTTCTTGAAAATGATCTCAGTGCAAGTGCGTGTCTGCGTTCCATAGGGAAGCCGAGCTTGTTTGCCGCCTCGCACCAATACTTGACGAGCAGTTTTTCGGTATCGAGCATAAGCCCGTCCATATCGAATATTACAGCTTTTATCTCCATATACGCTCCTTATATCTTCGTCATATCTTAGTCATCTTGGCAAACTTTGCGGCAACTTTCTTGGTGCCTTTATCGTCAAACGCTATTTCAAGCAGCCAATCTCCGCCCATTGCCTTTGCCGAAAGCACGGTTCCGTCACCGAATACCCCGTGACGCACACGCTCGCCCGGCGCATAGCTTACATTCTCGACACGTTTTTCCATTTCACGCTGTCCGGCACGGTACGATCTCTGCTGTTGCTGTAAATAGCTTGTACGGGGTTTCATCTGCTCTGCGCTTCTTGCCGCCGCCGACGCTGTTACAGCCGAATGATCGTCATAAGCCATATACTGTGACGGTATCTCCACCACAAAGCGTGAAACCTTGTTCCTCATAGTCTGACCGTACAGCATACGCTGTTTTGCACAGGTGAAATAAAGATGTCGCTTTGCTCTTGTTATAGCAACATAGGCAAGTCTTCTTTCTTCCTCTATCTCCATCGGATCAAACTGGGAACGGTAGCCGGGGAAAATGTTTTCCTCTGCGCCTACAACAAACACGGTATCAAACTCCAGACCCTTTGCGGAGTGCATTGTCATAAGCACCGCCTTGTCGTCATCGGCTTCAAAGCTGTCCATATCAGAAACAAGCGCTACCTGCTCTAAAAATTCCGATAATCCCGCACCCTCGTTTTCCTTTGCAAAGGTTATCATATTTGATTTAAGTTCGTTTATATTTTCAAGGCGGACCTCGCCCTCAAGTCCCTGCCTTTGCATCGCCTCTCTGTAACCGAAGCGGTCAAGAATATCGTCAATAAGGCTTCCGTCCGAAATATCATCGGTATGCTGTGAAAGCTCACTGAACGTTTCGCCGAGCGGAACAAGCACCTTTGCCTTTCTTGACAGCGACGGCAGGCTGTCGCTCTCGCACATTGCCTGTACATAGGATATTCCCATGCCCGATACGACACGGTTCAGCTCGTCAAGCGTTGCCGCACCTATTCCTCTTACAGGCTCGTTTACGATTCTTCCGAAACGCACTTCATCATAATTATTGTTAAGCACGCAAAGATAAGCGATAATATCCTTTATTTCCTTACGCTCATAGAAACGCACACCGCCGATTATCTTATAAGGTATGCCGCTCTTTGCAAGCGTGGTTTCGACCGTTCTTGACTGGGCGTTGTTACGGTAGAGTATAACGTGATCGGCGTACTTCTTTCCCTGCTTCACTCCGTCAAGGATACGCTCTGTTATAAACATTGCCTCTTCCTGCTCGGTAGAAAAGCGATCCATTCTTATCTTATCACCGTCACCGAGGTCTGACCACAGATTCTTGTCCTTATGCTGAGTGTTGTTCGCTATGACCGCATTTGCCGCTTTAAGTATAGTAGCGGTTGAACGGTAGTTCTGCTCCAGCTTTATGACCTCTGCGCCGAACTGTTCCTCAAACGAGAGGATATTCTCGATGGTAGCGCCTCTGAAACGATAGATACTCTGATCCTCATCGCCTACAACACACAGGTTTCCGCTGCCCTCGGCAAGCAGTGACACCAGCTTATACTGTGCCGCATTGGTATCCTGATACTCATCGACCATTATGTATTTGAATCTGTTCTGCCAGTGCGAAAGAACATCGGGACAATGTGCAAACAACTTTACAGTCAGCATTATTATATCGTCAAAGTCGAGTGCATTCGCCGCCTCAAGCCTTGCCTGATAGTCGGTATAGATAGTCTTTGCGGTAGAAAGCTGATAATCGTCACTGCCGTTCTTTCCCTTTGTTGAAAACTTATCTGGAGTTATCAGCTTATCCTTTGAGCGTGATATTAAATTCTGCACTGCCTTCGGAGTTACCGCCTTGTCGGAAATATTATGCTCTTTCATTACCGTCTTGATAACCTTAAGCTGATCGTCGGTATCATATATCGTAAAGTTGGACTTATAGCCCATACCAAGTTTCTCTATATCCTGTCGCAGTATTCTGACGCAGGCGCTGTGGAACGTTGCCGCCCATATACCGTCAACATCTGCGCCCATATTTTCAAGACGTTCCTTAAGCTCTGCCGCTGCCTTATTCGTAAAGGTCACCGCAAGTATGTTCCACGGCTTTACTCTGTCCTCACCGAAAATCTCCGAAAGACGCTCAGCCGCATCAAAGTTGTCGATTTCACCCGCAAGAAAACTCTGCGCAAAAGCGACATCATCATCGGACAGTTCTCTTACGGTATTGCTGTTATACGCATTACCGAAAAGGAGCATATTTGCAATACGGTTACAAAGCACGGTGGTTTTACCGCTTCCTGCACCTGCCACTATAAGCACTGCTCCGTTTATACGGAACACCGCCTTTTTCTGCATATCGTTTGTACGGCTGAAATACTTGTTCAGCACCTGTTTTTTCAGTGTTAAATAGTCCATAATTACCCCTTGATATTATGCCGTTTAAACGGCAAGAACGGGGAGGGTATTCCCCTCCCCTGATATTAAAAAATGAAAAATTGAGGTTGCCCTGTGGGCGTATTTCAAAATTCCTTATTCCGCCTTGCAAGACCGTCAGTTGCTCTTAGATGTACTGTCGCTCTTGTCGCTCTTGCTTTCTGCGCTGTTTGCACTGCTGTCAAGATTTACGAAAGGATTTACACCGTCACCGATTATCTGAGGTAACTGGCCGTTCCAGTTGTTTATCTTCATATAATCAATGTAGTTGGGGCTTGTTTCAAGCTGTTTTTGTACAGCCTGGATAGCGTAAGCCTGTGCGTCCGCTTCGAGCTTTGTGCTGTCAGCCTTTGCCTGTGCGGCGATAACGACCTGCTTTGCCTCTTCCTCTTTTTCCTTTGTCTTGTTCTCCATCTTGAGAGCGTCCTGTGCGGCTATGACCTTAGCCTGTATAGATGTTTCGAACGCTTCGTCAAACGCAAGGTTCTCTATTGCGAATGAAACAACGATTATTCCGCTGGGAGCAAGCGTATTTGTAAGCTCCTGCTGTATAGTCTGCTGAACGTCGGCTCTTGACTGTACAAGCTCCTCCGCCTTTACTTTACCTATTTCGTTCTTTGATATTTTCGCTACGTTCTGAACAAGCAGTTTTGACTCTACGTTGTCAATTCCGACATTTCTTATTATATCGGAGAGCTTTGCGCTGTCATATCTGTAGTTCAGCTTAAGCTGTAACGACTGTACCGTCTGCGTGTCGCTTGTATAAGCATCATCCGTTACCGAATAGATCTGCTCTCTTGTATCGACCTGTCTTATCTCCTCTATAAAGGGTATGCAGAAGTTAAGACCGGGCGCAAGATTGTCCTGCGTTATCTTTCCGAATGTGTACTTTACGCCGATAAAGCCTTCGTTTACTATCGAGAAGCAGTTGAACAAAACGATAATCAGTGCTACCGCAATAACAGCGATAACAGCTATCTTTCCTGCTTTCTTCCCGTTGAATTCCTTAGTGTCCGATGAGCTTGTGCTGAATTTCATTTCTGCCATAATATTTGCCTTTCTTCTGTTGGGTTTATGTTACATTCACAGAATAACACAAGGTTATTAACTGCACTTAAACATCGAGTGCGGAATATTTATCGTTGATTTTTACCTTTGCTTCCGGTGCGACAATATTTTCTTCTGTCGGGAGCTTCTTCTCACGCATCTGTCTGAATGCCTGCGTCAGCATCAGCTTGATACGGTTGACCTGATTTACCTCCGATGCGCCGGGGTCATAGTCAACGGCTATAATATTAGACTCGGGGTTCTGTCTGCGCAGTTCTCCGATTATGCCCTTGCCTGTAACGTGGTTGGGCAGGCAGGCAAACGGCTGCATACAGATTATATTGTTTACTCCGCTGTGGATAAGTTCTATCATCTCAGCAGACAGGAACCAGCCCTCGCCTGCTATGTTACCTGTCGATACAACGCCCTTGACGAGCTTTCTCATATCGCTTATCTTCATAAACGAGCCGAACTTAGTGCCTTCTATCGCTCCCTTATATGACTTCTGCATAAATTCAATCAGCTTTATAGCCATATTGCTCAGCTTATATCTTGCACCGGAAACGGTAAGCAGCTCGTGACGTGAATTTGCGTGGTCGCAGATAAAGTAGATGAATCCCATAAGGTCGGGTACTACCGCCTCTGCACCCTCAGCCTCGACAAGCTCTACAACGTTGTTGTTTGCAGCGGGATGGTATTTTACAAGTATTTCACCGACGATTCCGACACGGGGCTTTTCAATATCAAGCGTGGGGATAGAATCGAAGTCGGCAACGATAGCCTTTACATTCTTGTTGAAACGTGCAAGCGACAGGCTCTTTATCTCGCCCTTGAGCTTTTCGTTCCACTTCTCGTACATCCTGTTGGTTGCGCCCTTTTCAGCCTCGTAAGGACGTACACGGTATACGCAACGGCTGAGCAGATCTCCGTAAATCACCGATATGAACGCACGGTATATCAGCGGAAGCGTCAGCGTGAAGCCGGGATTCTTCTCCATTCCGACAACGTTCAGCGAAATCAGCGGAACATTGTCAAGTCCTGCGTCCTTCAGCGCCTTTTTGAGCATACCGACATAGTTTGTGGCACGGCAGGCACCGCCCGTCTGGGTGATAAGCACCGCTACCTTGTCCTTGTCATACTTGCCGTGATTGAGCGCATAGAGAAGCTGACCTATAGTGATAATAGCCGGGTAGCAAGCATCGTTGTTGACGTACTTTAATCCCTCGTCTACTACTTCCTTTGAATAGTTCTTCTGTATCTCAACATTATATCCTGAGTAGCGGAACGCCTGTTCAAGCAGTTCGAAATGATACGGCGACATCTGAGGAGCTATAATCGTATAGTCCTTCTTCATTTCCTTCGTGAACAGAGGCTGACGGATATAACCCTTGTACTTCGGTACGGGTTTTATGCCGTTTCTTTCACGCTCCTCCATTACCGAGATAAGCGAACGCAGTCTTATTCTTGCCGCACCGAGATTATTTACCTCGTCTATCTTCAGTACGGTGTACATTCTGCCGTAGCCCTGCAGTATCTCCTGTACCTCGTCTGTTGTGATAGCGTCAAGTCCGCAGCCGAATGAGTTGAGCTGTACAAGCTCAAGCTCGGGAGTCTGGCCTACAAGCGTAGCCGCCGCATAAAGTCTTGTGTGATACATCCACTGATCTACTACACGGATAGGACGTACTACCGTGCCTAAATGTGCAACGCTGTCTTCTGTAAGCACAGCAAAGCCGTAGCCATTTATCATTTCGGGGATACCGTGATTTATTTCGGGGTCAACGTGATAAGGTCTGCCTGCAAGAACGATGCCCTTCTTGCCCTTTTCCTTGAGCATCTTAAGCACTTCTTCGCCCTTTGAGCGTATATCGTCCTTGAAGCGTCTGTCCTCCTCATAGGCGGCTTTGAGCGCAACACCTATTTCCGCACCGCCTATACCGAGCGGCATGAACTCCTCGATAAGACGTTCAAGCATTCTGTCCTCGTCATATATAGGCAAAAACGGGTTCATAAAAGTTATATCATCTGCACGAAGCTCGGGTACGGAGTTCTTTATAACCTCGCTGTATGTTGCGACAACGGGGCAGTTATAATGGTTATCTCCTCCGCCGCCGTTATCCATTTCATAAGGAAGCGCAGGGTAGAATATAAACTTCACGCCCTCGTCAAGAAGCGACATTATATGTCCGTGTGACAGCTTTGCAGGATAACATACCGACTCTGAGGGCATCGTTTCGATACCTCTGTCATATATCTCACGGCTTGATTTAGGCGACAGCTTTACGCTGTAGCCGAGCTTTGTGAAAAGCGTGAACCAGAACGGATAGTTCTCGTAAAGTCCGAGTACACGGGGAATGCCGACCACACCTCTCGGTGCTGTTTCGGGGTCGAGCGGCTCATAGTCGAACAATCTCTTATATTTATAGTCGAACAGGTTGGGTAAAAGCTCCTTGCTCTTGCTTCCGAGACCTGCACCACGCTCACAGCGGTTGTTCGTTATGTATCTTGTTCCGTCTGCAAACTTACTGATAGTGAGCAGGCAGTTATTTGAACATCTGCCGCAGCGTGCGGTTGTTTTCTGAATAGTAAAGTTTTCAAGCTTTTCAAGCGGGGCTAACGTACTGCCCTTGCCGTCGTCACGGGACAGAGCGACAAGCGCACTTCCGTATGCACCCATAAGACCAGCCTTATCCGGACGTACTACCTCACGTCCGCAGGTAAGCTCAAAGGCACGAAGTACCGAGTTATTAAGGAACGTACCGCCCTGTACTATTATCTTTTCGCCCATCTGCTTCGGGTCACGGATCTTGATAACCTTGAACAGAGCGTTCTTAACTACAGAATAGGAAAGTCCTGCGGATATATCCGCAACGCTTGCGCCCTCCTTCTGAGCCTGCTTTACACGGCTGTTCATAAATACTGTACAGCGTGAACCGAGGTCAACGGGGCTTTTTGCTGAAAGGCCTATCTGAGCAAATTCTTCGGGCTGCATACCGAGCGCATTTGCAAAGTTCTGTATGAACGAGCCGCAACCGGACGAGCAGGCTTCGTTAAGAAGTATGCTCTCTATTTCTCCATCCTTTACACGCATACACTTCATATCCTGACCGCCTATGTCGAGGATAAACTCAACGCCGGGCAGAATCTTCTCAGCGGCCTTGTAATGCGCCATTGTTTCAATCTCGCCGAAATCAACACCGAGCGCCGCCTTTATAAGATGCTCGCCGTAGCCTGTAGCGGTCGACTTTGCTATATATGCCTTTTCAGGCATTTTCGAATATACGTCTTTTACTATCTCAATCACGGATTTGAGCGGATCGCCCATATTGTTTCCGTAGTGGGAATAGAGAATATCGCCGTCTTTATTTATAAGAGTAGCTTTTGTTGTGGTAGAGCCTGCATCTATACCAAGATAGCAGGGACCTTCGGCTTCAGACAGTTCTTTTACAGGGATAACTGCCTTTGCGTGTCTGTCGCAGAATTCTTTAAGCTCCTGCTCGTCTTTGAACAAGGGCGCAAGTCTTTCTACCTCGTGTACCTCGACATTAGCAAGCGCCTTAAGATCGTCCCTCAGCTTGTCCACAGAAAGCTCCTCACGGTTTTCCGCAAGAGATGCGCCCATAGCGACAAACAGATTTGCGTCGGGCGGGAAAACTATATGTTCATCGTCAAGCTGTAACGTTTCGATGAAACGCTTTCTGAGCTCCGAAAGATAGTGAAGCGGTCCGCCGAGGAACGCAACGTGTCCTCTTATCGGCTTGCCGCAGGCAAGTCCGCTTATCGTCTGGTTTACGACCGACTGGAATATTGATGCGGCAACATCGCTCTTTTTAGCGCCGTCATTAAGCAACGGCTGTATATCCGACTTTGCGAAAACACCGCAGCGTGACGCAATGGGGTATATAGTTGTGTAGTCCTTTGCAAGCTCGTTTATGCCTGTTATATCGGTATTCAGAAGCGAAGCCATCTGGTCGATGAACGCACCTGTACCGCCTGCACACGAGCCGTTCATACGCTGTTCGATACCGCCTGTGAGATATGTAATCTTTGCGTCCTCGCCGCCAAGCTCTATAGCTACATCTGTCTGAGGAATAAATGTCTGTATCGCCGTTGTTCCTGCGGAAACCTCCTGTACAAAGGGTATTCCGAGCCAGTGCGATACCGAGATACCGCCCGAGCCTGTTACCGCAACGGTCACATTCTTCTCGTCTATGGTTTCAAGGCATCCGCCGAGAACCTCTGCAATTGTCTTTTTTATATCCGAATAATGCCTCTGATAATTCTTGTATACGGCATTATTTTCATCGTCCAGCACCGCAATTTTAACGGTAGTTGAACCTACGTCAAGTCCTATATGCAACATCTGTTTTTTTCCTTCCGGGAATTTATACGGCTATATGCCGATTCTGACTGTAATTATGCCACGTTCCGATTAACGTAATATTAACTTTTCGGGAACGTCACACATTCAAAATTATACACTATTTACGCAGGAATTTCAAGATGTATCGCAGAAATTATATTAAATAAGTGTAGTTCTGCCCGCATTTTCTGAATTTTGAGTAAAATTACCGTAAAACGCTCTTATTATTTGGATAGTTTTAAGTGCCGTTATTTCTTGACTTTTGAGATTACAGCGGATATAATGATATTGTGTATATCTGTGTCGATATAAAGACACACCGATTACAGAAAGAAAGGAAACTTAACGCAAATGGCAAAGATGAATCCGGGCTTTTTAAATCTCAAGAAAAGCTATCTTTTTATCGAAATAGGCAAGAGAGTAAGAGAGTACATTGCCGCTCACCCCGATAATAAAATTATAAAGATGGGTATAGGCGACGTTACACAGCCTTTGGCTCCCGTTGTAGTTGCGGCTATGAAGAAGGCCGCTGACGAAATGGGCGTAAAGGAAACATTCAGAGGTTACGAGGACAGCGGTAAGGGCTACGACTTCCTTCGTGAAGCGGTTGCAGGCTACTATAAAAGCTTCGGCGTAACCATTTCTCCCGAAGAAGTGCTGATAAGCGACGGTGCAAAGAGCGACTGCGGCAACATAGGCGACATCTTCAGCGAAAACGAGGACGTTGTCGTAACAGACCCCGCATATCCTGTATATGTTGACTCAAACGTAATGGGCGGAAGAACAGTTCATTATGTAAACTCTACGGAAGACAACGGATTTGCCGCTATGCCCGACGAATCCATGAAACCCGGTCTTATCTATCTTTGCTCACCCAACAACCCCACAGGCTCTGTTTATACAAAAGAACAGCTCAAGGTATGGGTAGACTATGCTATAAAGAATAAATCGGTAATCATTTTCGATGCGGCTTATGAAGCGTTTATCTCCGATGAAACACTTCCCCGCTCGATTTTCCAGATAGAAGGAGCAAGAAAGTGCGCTATAGAGATATGCTCGCTTTCCAAGACAGCAGGCTTTACCGGTACAAGATGCGGTTATACCGTTATCCCCGAGGAGCTTATGCTTGAAACTCCCACAGGCGAAGAAATCAGCTTTATGCAGTTATGGTGCAGAAGACAGGGAAGCAAGTTCAACGGCGTTTCCTATCCTGTTCAGCGTGCCGCTGAGGCTGTATTCACAGAGGAAGGCTACAAGCAGACAAGAGCTACAATAGCTTACTATATGCAGAACGCAAAGGTTATGAGCGAAACGTTTGACGAGCTTGGAATCAAGTATACAGGCGGCAAGAACAGCCCGTACATCTGGTTCAAATGCCCCGACGGAATGGACAGCTGGACATTCTTCGACAAGCTCCTGAACGAAGCTGAGGTTGTCGGCACTCCCGGCGCAGGCTTCGGCAAGAACGGCGACGGCTGGTTCAGACTTACTGCATTCGGCACTCACGAAAACACGGTTGAAGCTATGCAGAGAGTAAAGAAGCTCCTTTCAAAGTAAGAAGCGATATGGTCAGAATATCGGACTGCTCATCAAAACCGGTAAGGATACTGTCATATACGCTCATCGTCACAGGTGCGGCAGTACTGGCAATGTTCATAATACCGCTTTTCAGCGGAACGCTTAACACAGGCTCTTATTTCGGGTTTGTGATAGGCGGTGTAACTGTGCTTCTCGGCATATTTACCACGAAGCTGTTCAGCAACGCCAAAAAAGCGGTGAGATATATCTTCCGTGCCGTGCTTATCATATACGGTGTGCTTGCGGTATATGCGATAACGCTCTCGGCTTTTATGATTGCAAATATGAACGACGCACCCGAAAAGGACGGCTCACGCACGGTAATAGTGCTTGGCTGTCAGGTAAGACGTGACGGTCCGAGCCTTATGCTCAGACGCCGCCTTGACGCAGCCTGCAGCTATCTGTCGGCGGATACGAAGGCCGACTGCATCGTTTCCGGCGGTAAGGGCGATAACGAGCATATCAGCGAGGCCGAAGCTATGTATGAGGCACTCGTGAATGACGGCATATCGGAAAACCGTATCACAAAAGAGGACAAGTCTTCAAGCACCTACGAAAACCTGTTGTTTTCAAAACAGATTCTTGAAGACGGCGGGAAGCCGCTCAGAATAGCTATCGTGACCGACGGCTTTCATCAGTGGCGGGCGAGGCTGCAAGCCGAAAGTCTGGGCTATGACGTTAAATGCGTCAGTGCCGCTACACCGTGGTATCTTGTTCCTGTTTACTGGGTACGGGAATGGTTTGCGCTGAGCTATCTGTTTGTATTCGGTGCTTAAAACGGGTAAATATTATTATGATATAAATTCAGAGGTCAGGAAGGAAAAGAAATATGGAAAAAAATATTTCAAAAGCAAAGGTTCTTGTATGCGATGACTCAATGATGGTCAGAAACAAGATGAAAAAACTTCTTACCGCATACGGCTTCACTCAGATTTTCGAGGCAAGCGACGGTGCGCAGGCGGTTGAAAAGTTTGCAGACATCGTACCCGATGTTACTTTTATGGACATTGTAATGCCTGAGCTTTCGGGAGTTGAAGCACTCAAGCTGATCAAGACAAATTCGCCCGACGCCGTTGTTATTATGGCTACATCGGTCGGCACCGTAGGCAATCTCTCCGAGGCTATCAAACTCGGCGCTAACGACTTTTTACAGAAACCTGTTGACGAAGAACAGCTTTACAAGCTCCTTGACAACTATTTCAAAAAGGAGGCTTAAGCGATGTTCACACAGTTTTTCGGAAGCTTCCTGTTAAACAGGAAAATCGTTTCACCTGCAAATCTCCGTGTTGCGCTCGAAAAGAAGGACACAACAAGAGTAAAGCTGGGCGTGCTTGCCATCAACGCTGGCTATATGACAGCAAAGCAGGTTGACGCCGTACATAAGAAGCAGGCAACAGTAGACAAGAGAATAGGCGATATTGCCGTTGATATGGGCTATCTTACCGAAGCGCAAGTCGAAGAGCTTCTTTCGAGCCAGAAGACCGGATGCCTTTTACTCGGACAGGCGCTCGTTGATATGGGCTGTCTTACAAACGAGGAGTTTGAAACCGTTCTCAACGACTACAAAAAAGAAAACAGACTTACCGACAAGGACTTCAGCAGCGAAAACAACGAAAAGACAGAAAACGTTATTTCTTCTTTCTTCGCTATCGAGGGCGAATACAAGGATTATTGCTCTGAATATGTAAATGTTCTGTTCAAGAATCTTATCCGTTTTGTAGGCGATGATTTTACCCCCTTACAGTCAGCCGTTACAGACAGCAACGATACGGCGGTCATACAGGAGTTTTGCGGCGATTTCAACGCAGTTTCGGCTATAACAGCCGACAACAAGGCGGCCGCAGTATTTGCAAGCCGTTTTGCAGAGGAAGAAATAACCGATATGGACTATGCAAATGACGCTATCAGCGAATTCTTAAACCTCAGCAACGGTCTTTATAACGTCAATATTTCCGAAACTACAGGCAAGGAAATAGGACTTAATCCGCCGGAAACGGCCACATCATCGGCTGTAAGCGGTATAAAATCGAAGTTCACGCTTACAATACCCGTAGAATATACGTTCGGCACAGTTGTATTCACGCTTGCCGTAATATAAAATCTGATATAAAGCGGATCCCCCGTATAAGACGAAAACCTTATTCACGGGGATAAGTCTGTGTGTTTTAAGTAAAGAAGCTGTAATCCGGCTGTAATATCGCCGTTACAAAGATGTAACAGCAAAGTAAGACGGATACGGCATAAGAACAAAAGAAAACGCTTGCCGCATATCCGACGGCAAAGCAAAAAAATCAAAAGAAGACAAGTCTGGAAAGGAAAACTATGGATATTTTCGGCATTCTGACTATGGTCGGAGGACTTGCGCTGTTCCTGTTCGGTATGAACGCAATGGGACAGGGCCTTGAAAAGCTATCGGGAAGCCGCCTTGAGCGAATTCTCGAAAAAATGACCTCCAACCCTTTCAAAGCCATCATGCTCGGAGCTTTAGTCACAGCGGTAATCCAGTCATCATCGGCAACCACAGTAATGGTAGTCGGTTTTGTAAACTCGGGTATTATGAGGCTGTCGCAGGCTATCGGTGTTATTATGGGTGCCAATATAGGTACTACTATGACATCGTGGCTGTTGTCACTGACAGGAATACAGGGTGAAAGCATTTTCATGCAGCTGCTCAAGCCCACATCTTTCACGCCTATACTGGCGATAATCGGCATTTTCTTTATAATGATGTCAAAATCCAGCAAGAAAAAGGATATAGGTACTATCCTTATGGGTTTTGCGATACTTATGTTCGGTATGGAAACAATGAGTTCCGCCGTTGCGCCGCTGGCTGACAACGAACAGTTCAAGAGCATTCTCACTATGTTCTCAAATCCCGTGCTTGGCGTTATTGCAGGCGCTGTGCTTACAGCCGTTATTCAGAGTTCGTCTGCGTCTGTCGGCATACTGCAGGCTATGTGCGCTACGGGAGCGGTTACTTACAGCACTGCCCTGCCGATAATCATGGGACAGAATATAGGTACCTGCGTTACCGCACTGCTTTCTGCAATCGGTGCAAACAAGAATGCAAAGCGTGCCGCACTTGTTCACCTTTACTTCAACCTCATCGGCACTATAGTATTTATGATACTGTTCTATATCATAAACGCTATATTCCCCTTCGAGTTCTTTGAACAGTCTGCAAACCAGGCAGGCATAGCGATAATGCACAGCGTATTCAATATCTTTGCAACGATAATCTGGTTGCCGTTCATGAAGCTGCTCGAAAAGCTCGCATATATCTCAGTGCGTGACAAGAAGGACGATAGTGCTCCGAAAGACGAGTTCCAGATACTTGATCCCCGTTTCCTTGCAACTCCCTCAGTTGCTCTGGAGCAGTGCAAGTCAATAGCGGTCAGAATGGCAGACTGTGCAAGAGATACATTGAAGCTCTCAATGGGGCTTATATCCAAATATAACGATCGCGATGTCGAAATAGTAAACGAGAACGAAGAAAAAGTCGATGTCTATGAGGACAAGCTCGGCAGTTACCTGTTACAGCTGGGTTCCAAGAACCTTACCCCCGGCGACAGCCAGACGGTAAATATGATACTGCACTGCATCAGCGACTTTGAACGTATATCGGACCACGCTGTCAATATTAGTGAATGTGCAAAGGAAATGCATACGAAGGGCCTTTCGTTCTCGAAGAAGGCTATTGAGGAAATACACATTTTCAACGGCGCTTTAAACGAAATACTCGATACCGCCATTACGGCATTCGAGCACGGCGATATTGAGCAGGCAAAATCGGTTGAACCTCTTGAAGAAGTAATCGACAATCTGCGTACCGAGATTAGAAACAGACACGTCAAGCGTCTGCGTAAGGGAAAATGCACCATTGAAATGGGCTTTGTGCTGACCGACCTTATCACAAATTACGAAAGAGTGGCGGACCACTGCTCCAACATCGCCGTCTGTATGATACAGATACACGACAACAGCTTTGACACACACAGCTATATCAGCGACCTCAAGGCTACAAACAACGAGGAGTTCCGCAAAAAGTTCACTGTTTTCAGTGAGAAGTATATGCTCCCCGACGCAAAGAAAACAGATTAATGCTTACCGCCGTGATTTTTTCACGGCGGTTTTTCATATTTATACCTGCTGTTTTCGATTGACAAACAGGCGGTATATGTGTTATATTAGACTTGATATAAGCTCAGCCCTATTTCAGAAAGGTTAAACTATGGAAAGACGAGATAAGATAAATTACTACCTTGACATAGCCGAAACGGTATGTGAGCGTGGAACCTGCCTGCGCAGGAATTTCGGTGCAATAATAGTACACAACGATGAGATAATCGCCACAGGCTACAACGGTGCGCCGAGAGGCCTTAAAAACTGTTCCGACCTCGGAATATGCACCCGTGAAAAGCTGAACGTTCCGAAAGGTCAGCGTTATGAGCTTTGCCGCTCGGTTCACGCAGAGGCAAACTGTATAATCAGTGCGTCAAGGACGGATATGATAGGTTCTTCGCTTTTCCTTGCCTGTCACGATATGACCTCGGGCGGCACGCTCTGCGGAGAGGTTGAGCCTTGCTCAATGTGTAAGCGTCTTATAATAAACGCAGGTATCAAGGATGTATTTATCCGCACCTCAGCAAACGAATACAAGGTCATCAATGTTGAAAGCTGGATAGAAAATGACCCCAGCCTTGACGGCTCGGGCGGATACTAAGAGGTGATTTTACGCTCACAAAAAAGACAAAGAAAAGAATAGCTATAGGCTGTGCCGCAGGCGTTGCGGGAGCGGCTCTTGCCGCTTTTGGACTTGTCGCCTGTGATATGCGGCTGCAGACAACGACCTACGAGATAAAAAGCGGGAAAGTATCATCGCCTGTACGCATTGCATTTGTTTCGGATCTGCACAACAGCCTTTTCGGGAAAAATCAGTCGGAGCTTAAAAATGCGATAGACGGTGCAAAACCCGATATAGTCGTATTCGGCGGAGATCTTGCGGATAAAACGCAGGACGACCTGCCCGAAAACTCATACATTCTTGTGAAATATCTCGTAAAGCGTTATCCGTGCTTCTACACTATCGGAAACCACGAAAATGCAAGGGGCGACAGCGCAAGAATAAAACAGCAGATGTCGGACTTCGGAGTTACTGTGCTTGAAGGAAACGGTACGGTCATTAATATCAACGGAAACGAAACCGAAATCTGCGGAATATACGACGCTCACACCTATGACGAGGTAAACGGCGAGCTTGTAAACCAGCTTGATGCCGTGACTTCGGAAAAAGACAGCAAGCGTACAAGAATACTTATCGCTCACTTTCCCGAACAGATAGACGAATATTTAAAAGGCAACTTTGATATAGTTCTGTCGGGTCACGCTCACGGAGGTCAGTGGAGAATACCCGGACTTATTGACGGCGTTTTTGCGCCCGGTCAGGGAGTATTCCCGAAATACACGGCAGGCGTTTATATGCACGGCGACACCGCCCATATTGTCAGCAGAGGGCTTTGGAAACCGTCGACATTGATAGCGGTACCGAGGATATTCAACCGACCGGAGCTTGTGTTTGTTGATATTAAAAAATAGCACAAAAAAACGGATACTCTTTTGAGAGTATCCGTTTTTATGTCAATAGAGTATCTTGGCGCTTTTATCAATCTCCGCCCTCGGCGGTGCCGTTATAAATCTTCACCAGCTTTTCGCCGATCTTCTTTATATCCATATTTTCAACGGCCTTGCGTCCGTTCTCACGCAGTGACGGGAGCTTGCCCTCATAAATCTCCTTTATCATACGCTCGAATTCGTCCTTATCCTTTGCCTTATAGCAATCCGTACCGCCGTTCAACCAGTCGAATACCGGTATGTCACGGACAATAACGTTTGCCTTTGCCGCAAGCGCCTCAAGAAGCACTATGCCCTCTGTTTCCTCTAAGGTAGGGAATATATACACGTCACAGCCGACATAAGCCTGTTTCAGCTCATCGGGCTGTACATAGCCTGCAAATGTGAGGTTAGGCAGCTTTGTCTTTACCGCCTTTCTTATCTTGTGCGGTACGCTGTAAAGCGGAGTTTTGCCGAACCAGATAAACTTATAGTCGGGCATATCCTTTGCCATCTGAACAAAATCGAGAAGACCCTTACGCTCAAAGTAAAGTCCTACGGAGATTACAACCTTGTCATCGTCCTTTAAACCGAACTTTTTGCGAAATGCCTCCCTGTCGTTTTCCTTAGGCTCATATCTCGCAAGGTCAATACCGTTGGATACGGCATAGATCGGTGCGGTCAGCCCGTAGCCTCTTATCAGCGACTTTGAATACTCGGTCGGAGTCACTATAACATCGCCCCTGCGGTAGCAGCTGCATATCCACTTCTTGAAAAGCCCCGAAATAAGATTCGAGCCGATAAACGAATTACGGAAGTCCTCCTGCGTTGAGTGAGCGTGGTACACCACTCTCTTGCCCGCCTTTTTTGCTTTTTTCGCAAGATGCTTAGATTTCAGTCCGAGCGTGTTTATGTGAACAACATCATAGCTGTCCTTAGGGTCGAGCGTATATTCTATGCCGTTAAGCTCCATTGCTCTCTGCTGGTGCATGATCGCTCTGCCAAGACCGGATATTTTGATAAGGTTCATACCTTCTGAAAACAGGAGTACCTTCATATTAGTTTCCTTCCATATAATTACTGTGTGCGTAAACGTATAACAGATATTTTATCATAATTGCCGGGTATCGTCAAGTAATATCAGGAATGATACCTTTCAAGGAACTGACGTGTACGCTCGTTCTGGCTGTTGTTGAATACCTCGTCGGGAGTGCCGTTCTCAATAACATATCCGCCGTCCATAAATATTACACGGTCGGAAATCTCGCTTGCAAACTGCATTTCGTGAGTTACAATAACCATAGTCATCTTTTCTTCCGCAAGGCTCTTTATTACCTTTAATATCTCGCCGGTAAGCTCAGGGTCGAGCGCAGATGTCGGCTCATCGAAGAAAAGAAGCTGAGGGCTGAGTGCAAGCGCTCTTGCGATAGACACACGCTGCTGCTGACCGCCCGACAGATTGCACGGGTATTCGTTTGCCTTATCCGCAAGTCCCATTTTGCCGAGCAGCTCCATAGCCGTCTGTTCCGCCTGTGCCTTATCCTGCTTTAACACATGGACGGGTGCCTCTGTGATATTCTTCAGCACCGACATATGCGGAAACAGGTTGAAGTTCTGGAACACAAGACCGATTTTAAGCCTTATATCGTGGAGCGTTTTGTTATCGGCATATACCGCCTTGCCGTTTTCATCGTTTCTTGTCATAGTGATGCCGCATATCTCGCACTCGCCGCTGTCTATCTTCTCAAACTGATTTATACAGCGCAGGAGCGTTGATTTTCCGCTTCCCGACGGGCCTATTATAGATATTACCTCGCCCTGCTCCACATTGAATGAAATATCGTTTAAAACTTCGAGCTTTCCGAAGCTCTTTGATAGATTCTTTACACTGAGTATTGACATTCCGCCTGCTCCTTATCTGTAGTAGTTCAGTTTCTTTTCGATAAAGCCGAACAGCGCTGTCAGCACAGTAGCCATTACGAAATAGAAAACACCTGCAATAAACAGCGGAACAAGTGAGCTGTAGTTCATCATCTGCTGTTTTGCCGCAAGCATTATTTCCGAGTAAGCAACGACATTTGCAAGCGACGTATCCTTTACAAGCGTAATTACTTCGTTTGACGATGCAGGAACGATACGCTTTATTACCTGCGGGAGAATTATCCTGAAGAACGTCTGTGCCTTTGTCATTCCCAGAGCCGCCGCCGCTTCATACTGACCTCTCGGTATAGACTCTATACCGCCTCTGAATATCTCGGCAAAATATGCCGCATAGTTCAGCACGAATGCGATAATTACCATAGTGAACATAAAGCTCTCTGCGGCAGGATCGACACCGCTCAGCAGGCTTTCCACGAATCCGCCCGAGCCTTTGGTAGCCGTCTTTAAAAACGGCAGTGCATAGTAGACAACTATGATCTGGAGCATAAGCGGTGTTCCACGCATTATGAGTATGTATAGATTTGTAAGCCACGATATTGGCTTGAACCTGCACATCTTCAGTGCCGCAACGATAAGTCCGAGCGGTATTGAAAAAAGCAGCGTAAAGCCGAAAATCTTAAGTGTAGGGATAAGGTTTTCCAGGAGTATCCCCGTAACCTTCATTATCTGTTCGCCGGTCATATTTAATTCTTCCTTAATCTTCCGATAATTTATCATAGTAAAGCGATAATTCGCTATTACGGCAGTATATTATTATTGTACCATAAGTAAAGGGGTATTTGCAAGTAAAAGATGAAAAAACCCATAATTCACAGCATTTTATCGTTGACGGAAAATACAGCAGGTATATCCCGCCTCAAGCAATATTACAGCCTGTACAAACACGGCGGCTGAATTTACAAAAAATTGTGCAAGTTCCACTATAATCTTGACTTTAGTACTATTTTATGGTACAATTATCTATGTGTAATCAGAAAAGAAATACAGACAGGAGGTGGATTGCTTGTACATCGGAAAATTTCATAAATACGCAGTAGCAGGGATATGTCTTGTGGGAATGCAGAATGACCACGCTGCACATATTGTAAAAGTAGCCTCGGACGCTTTGATAAAGAAAGGCTTCAAGGTTATGATATTCAACGCATTTACAGATATGTTTTATGATACACCGTATTCAAAGGGAGAGGCAAGCGTCTATCATCTTATTAACCTCGATATTATAGATGTTCTTGTCATTATGCCCGAAACTATAAAGAGCGAATGGGTAACCGACACTATCATAAGATATGCAAACGCCGCAAAAATACCCGTAATAATGCTTGACGGCAGTCACAACGGCTGTACGAATATAACATACGACTACGGCAGGTCGCTTGAGTCGGTAGTGGAACACGTCATAACAGAGCATAAATGCACCGACCTGTTTTTTATGGCAGGCACAAAAGGCAACTGCTTCTCAGAAGAAAGAATAGAGGCTTTCAAGCGTGTTCTTGCACGTCACAATATTGAATTTAACGAGAAAACAATGCTCGGCTACGGAGATTTCTGGAAAGCGCCGACAAAAAAGGCCATCTCGGACCTTATTGCCTGCGGAAGAAAAATGCCTCAGGCTATAATATGCGCAAATGACTCTATGGCTATCATCGTAATGAAAGCTCTTGAAGAACACGGTATGAAAATACCCGATGATATAATAGTCACCGGATTTGACGCTATATATCAGGAGCGTATTTATTCAACCACCAGACTTACCACCGCACAGATGGACGCAGATGAGCTTGCGACAACCATTGCCGACACCGCATACGGATATATCAATGGCAGTGAAAAACCGTCCGATAAGCATATCCATTTCTCTATGATACTCGGTCAGAGCTGCGGCTGCGGCGATTTTGACGTAGCTTATACCAATGAAAAGCTGGAGCATATGAATAAATATAATCTCGCCCTCTATGACGCAGAGATCAAGATGGCTTCGCTTTATACCCATACGGTAAACTGCGACAAGCTCGACGAGCTTACAAAGGCTATGGGCAGATATTTCAACTACCATGCAGCACTGTGTCTGAATGATGATTTTCTGACCAAGGAATCAGCCGTCATACCAAAAGCGTATCACAGCGTTTTTACCGAAAATATGACCGCACACGTCATAAGGACGTGGAGCGATTACAGCTATAATATAAATTATCCGACAAAGAAGGTACTTCCCAATCTCAACGATCTTATCAAAAGATATAATACCATTATGTTCTGCCCTCTGCATTTTCAGGAGCATGTCATAGGCTATTATGCCGCCATTGCAGACGATCTTCTTGTAAATCCCGGCAGCTTCTACTATGTTCAGCGACTGGTGGAATCCATAAACCAGGCGCTTGAAAACTTCCGCATAGAATATCTTCTCAGAAACGCAAACAATGAGCTTTCGCTCACGCACTTGATAGATCCGCTTACAAACATCTATAACCGAAGGGGATATTTTGAGCGTATAAACGAGCTTATGCTCGGAAACGAAAAGTGTAATGTTATCCTTGTATCCTGCGATATGGACAGGCTCAAAGAGATAAACGATACATACGGTCACTCTGAGGGCGACATAGCTATAAAAGCGGTGGCTGACGCTATAAAGACGGGCTGCGGAAAAGACGGTATATGCGCCAGATTCGGCGGAGATGAATTTATACTGACAGTGCCGTATAACACCGACAAACAGCGTGAGCTGTCAAGGCTTGTCGGTGAGATACAGACGGAGATCGACAAGTTCAACCGCAGTGCAGGAAAGCCTTATGATGTGTCTATAAGCGTAGGCGGATCATACGGCACGGTGAGCAGTGTTGAAGAAGTAAACGAACTTATGCGCAATACTGACCGGCTTATGTACGAGCAGAAAAAGGTGAAGAAGGGCGAGCGTGGTCCTGTCTTTCAGCCCGTACCCGAGGCTCAGAAAAAGCCCGATGAGGTGCTTGAAGGTTATCGCAGCAGAATACACAAAATATTCTCGCAGTTTGACAAATGCACCTACTTCTATATGGACTATCTCAACTTCAAGTGGTACATCATAGAGAACGATCATATGCCAAAGTGCCTTAAATCCTCCTCTGTCGGACCTCTGCGTGCGATATGGCTGAGCGGAGCGGTACACCCCGACGACAAGCTCATCTATGAAAGCTTCTGCCGTAAAATAAAGAACTCCTTTGACGATAAGATTACCGATTCCTCATTGAACGTAAACATACGTCTGTGCGAAGGTGACAAGCCTGTATGGTACGGTATTTATGTACAGCTTTCGGGCAAGGACGGTAAAATGGAGGAGATAGCCGGTTCTATCAAAAAACTCGAAATCAACGAAATAATGAGCATAGACATTCTGGATTATTACACCACTACCGATAATCCGATAATGTTCCACGATATGATTTCGCAAAGGCTCACGGCATATCCGGACACAAAATTTGCTCTTGTGCAGTTTGATATAAAGCGTTTCAAGCTGATAAACGAAAACTACGGCGAAGATGCAGGAACGGAAATGCTCCAGTTCATATCACGTCAGCTCAGCAACTTCTGCGGAAAACAGCAGATGGGAGCAAGAATGAGCGGTGACGTCTTTACACTTCTGACCCCTTATGAAGATAAGGACGGGTTGCTCTCCGTTGTATCCGAGCTTCAGCGTTGTCTGAAGAATTTCCGTCAATACAGCTATGAATTCGTGTTCGGTATTTATCTTATAGAGGACAGGAGCGTATCTGTCAGAACGATGTGCGACTGTGCCGCTATGGCAAGACAATCTATCAAGAAAAACGCTCTTGAAAGCGTTGCATTCTATAACAAGGGTATGCAGAAGGAGATAAAGGAACGTAAGTTTGTCGAATCGCATATGAAAAAGGCTTTGGACAACAACGAATTTATCATCTATCTGCAGCCGAAGTTCAGCATATCAAGCGGCGAAGCTGTCGGCTATGAAGCGCTTGTAAGATGGCAAAGTCCCGAAAGGGGAATGATATACCCGGGCGGATTTATACCGCTGTTTGAGGAAAACGGATTTATCACAAAGCTGGACGCTTATGTTTGGGAATGTGCCTGCATGGTACTGCGTGACTGGATAGACAGGCATTTCACGCCGCTTCCGATCTCGGTCAATGTTTCCCGTGCGAACCTTGACGATGAATCATTCCTCAATGTCCTTGACGGGCTTATTGAGAAATATCGTCTGCCGAAGCATCTGCTTGAGCTTGAAATAACCGAAAGCATAGAAAATGACACAACACTGCGTATGACCGAAAAGATAAAGGAACACGGCTTTATTCTGTTGATGGACGACTTCGGCTCAGGCTACTCCTCGCTGAATACGCTGCAGGATACAAAGTTCGATGTGCTGAAGCTCGACCGTGAGTTCTTCTCGACACATATGTCAAACGATCGTGGAAAGAAGATAATAATGCACACCATCTCAATGTCCAAGGACGTAGGTCTGGGGCTTATTGCTGAGGGTGTTGAAACCGCAGATCAGGCGCAGTTCCTCGAAAACTGCGGATGCGATACGGCACAGGGTTATCTTTATGCAAAGCCTATGCCCGTGCAGGAGGCAGAAAAATATCTGAAAAATACCATACAGGGTAAAGCAGATAATGAAGGCGTAACGCCGTAATTAAAAAAATCACCCGATGCATTTTAGCATCGGGTGATTTTTTGCATAATGTGATTACCGCATACTTTGCGATAATATTTTTTCCGCCTCGTCTTTCACCCTGTCTTTCAACCACTGCGGTGAAACGACCTCGCAGTGACTTCCGAACCCCATCACAAAGCACATGATATTCTCCTCATTCTGCATTGTGCAACGAAGCTCTGTTGTATCTTCGTCTATCGGCGTAACCGTCTGATCTCTGCCGTAGATACGTTCACGGGCGAGCATAGCATATCTGCCGTGCAGCAGCATAACTATCTCATACCATTCACCGTTCTTTTTCATACCGAAATCGTCAAGATAGTCGCTTTCCTTGTATGTTGCAAGAACTGTGAAGCGGTTTTCCGTGACAACCATCGACTGAATACGGCTCAGCTTGAAATAGCGGATCTCGTATGACTTTTTATCATATCCCAGCATAAACCACGCATTGTTATACATAAACAGCTTATACGGATCAAAGCGGCGGTGCGACACCTTGTTTGACAGCGACAGATAATCCATCTCAAGCTCTTTTCTGTGAGCGATGCACTGTGCCACCGTATCATACCGTCTGCTAAGCTCCTGCTCGTCAACGGCAAGCGGAAAACGGTTGGCAACGGATATTTCCTGCGGCTGTTCGTGCTTTACCGCCGCAAAGACCTTTCCCATCGCTTTTTCATAATCGCTTGAGTAAGGAAAATCGTTGCGGCTCTTAAGATATTCCGCTCCGGAGGATAACGCACGCTGTTCGGCTTCATTGAGCCTTACCGTAGGAATCACACTCTGCGTTATCAGACGGTATCCGCCGTATTTGCCGGGGATACCCTCTATATAATAGCCTGCCATTTCAAGCTCTGTGCGGTACTCGGCTATATTGCGGACGTTTGTTTCAAGAATATCAGCCAGCTCCTGACCCTTGTACACTCTGCCCGAGCTTAAAATCTGCAGCATTTTAAGACAGTTTGACGTTTTTCCCATTGCCGTTCCTCCGTTTGTGTATATCATAGTATATATAATTATACACTATTTATGGCAGGAATTCAATTGCTTACAGCCGTTCGAGGAACTCCTTCTTCTTTTCTGCAAATTCTTCTTCCGTCAGTATACCGTTTTCTTTCATTTCGTGAAGCTGTTTTATCTGCTCCATTATCGCTTTCGGATCTTCCTTCTTTGCAGACGCTGTGCCTAAATGATTCTGCATATTTGCCGCCGCCTGTGACGCTTTATCCTTGAGATTTCCTGCCGCACCTGCGATGCTTCCTGCGGCATTCTGTGCCATATTCTTTATGCTGTCGGCATTTACTGAACCTATCGCTGACTTTATTCCGTCAGTGTTTATTGACGGCAGAGATACGCCCGCAGTGCCGTTTTCATCTTCGGCTGAGTTTACTGCGTCAAATACCTTGTTGCCCTTAAGCCCTAAGAACTGTATTACCGACATTGCTATAAGGGCGAGCATAAGAATAAGTATTATCCAGAAGCCTATCAGATAGTTAAGCTCTACCTTTGCGGATACTCCCGTGCCTGCGGTCGCTCCGCCTGCCGCCGCATTTACTGCCGATGCCGCCGAACCGGGCGCTATGAACAGGCAGACGATACCTGCAACCGAGCCTATAGCGGATATAATCTTTCTGAAAGGCTTCAGCTGAGGGATATAACAGCTTACCGCTACTGCCACAAGGCAAAGTATAAACGCAAAGCCGAAAAATCCGCCGTCCGTCACAAGCGAAAAGCCGTTCATCGACTGATCGGTGCTTCCGCCGCCGAATCCTCCGACAGAAACCTCTCCGTCTTTACCGACATAAAGGGAAGAAACAGTGCAAGAATTATCACGGCACATATAATTCCCATAAGATTTTTAAGTATAAATTCCTTGTTCATTTTCATAATAACGTTCCTCCCGAATTAAAGTCCTTCTCTGTAATATTCCTCTTCCTCGCATATTACTATGTTTCCACCGCCGATAAGCGTTGAAGAAGATATTTCAGCATCTGAATCAAAACTGAAGTATATAACATATTTTCCGTCATCATATAAACTAAATGTACCATCATCTCTGAGTGTTATATAATCGCCGTAATTTTTGTACAGATAATCGCTGAAAGCTCCATATGTCACATAACCGTCAAAATCCGTAAAGAAAGATATTATAGGACACTCGACCATAATTGCCTTGCCTCGTCCTAAGATCGGGTGGTCTTGAATAAAGTCTTTTCTGCAATAGTAGATATCAAGACCATCCTTTTCGTAGCAGGCATAATATCCGGTATAAATGCTGGCTGTAATTCCCCATACGTCGGCAAAATCGTTGTCAAAATAATACTGTATATAGTCCGGAAGTGCTATAGTTCCATTGGTAACAGCAGGAGCTTCAGCCTGTGTTTCGGCAGGTGTTGTTTCCGGTGCAGGTGTTGTCTGCACTGTAGTTTTGGGTGCGGCTGTTGTGACCGCTGTTGTCTGAGGCGGTGTCGTTGTGGTATCTGGAGCTTCGGACGACTCGTTTTGGGAAACATCGGGTACGGAATAATCCGCTCCGTCCTTGTCGTAGATACCGCCGAAAAGCCCACTGCCGTTTGCCTCAGTCACGAGCGACATCTGCTTTTCGTTTACGTTTGCTATGCAGGTGTCACTGTAGGTCTGACCGCCTGCAACTATTGTAAGTATCAGCTTTCCGTCCGCTATATCGTATGTACCCTCGTCGGATTGTGCCGTGACCGTGCCATCTGCCGCCGTCTGCTTATATGACAGCTCCTTGTTGTCCTTGAATCTCAGCTCGTATGTGCTGTCGCCAGCTTTCTTGTACCAGGCACCGTAAATGTTGACGGTGTTCAGCTCCATTGTTGCACTGACCGCAGGCTGACCGTTATCCTTCTGACCGCTTATTACAAAATAGGCAACCAGTGCGACAGCTATTACTGCAATAACAACACACAGTACGATTATGTTGTTCTTCTTCGAACTTCCCTGTTCCATACTTATTCCTCCTCGTTTTTCTTTTTCAGAAGTTTTCTTATAGTCCTCTCCGAATAGTTATACTCGGTGGCTATCTTATTAAGCGAATCAGATGAGCCGTCATAGGTTTTTTCCGCCTCCAGTGCTACATATTCCTTAGAATAAAGCCGTGTGGGGAAATTTATCTGACTGCCTTTCATCTGATTGTACAGCTTAACGGTATTTTCAAAGCCGATAATTTCACATATCGTCCCATACACACCGTTAAGCGATTCCGATTTGTTATCCTTATCCATGACATCTCCCGAAATCTGTAATTTTATAACTTTATTATATACTGTTGACCGCATCTTTTCTTCTGCCCTTTTCCACGCAAAAAGTCTTGGGGAAGAGCTTTGAAAACCGCTTGAAAACACATTGCAATGTTCGTTTTTCAAGTATATTAAAACACCGTTTGCAACATTATTTATGTATGGATAGAAAAATGTTTGGAAAAAAGGATAAAAAAATTCCCGACCTGCCATAAAACAGATCGGGATGTATATCGGGTTTTACTTTGCCGCATGTGAGGACTTTATCATAATCAGCATACTTCTGAACTGAACGCTCAGCATATCCGAAATCTCGTTTTTCTGAACAGACAGATGTTGGATGAAAGCAATACACCTATACCGTAGGTGAATATCCAGACGTGTCTGAACAAAGTCATTGCGTCCTCTTTTGAAAGCGAGTAATCGTTCATTATATACTCAATGCACTTGTCAGCCGTAACGCCGAGCATAGACGAGAACATTCCCTCGAAATTGAAAGTATGATCCTGTTCCTTCATAAAAAGAAGTCTGAACAGCTTCGGCTTTTCCTTTGCAAAAGTGATCATCTGTATGCCGACCTGCTTGAATGCAGGCATATCGGGCGTTTCTTTTTCCGCAAACTGTCCGAATACCTTCATAGCGGACTCACGGACAGCGCTTTCAAGCTCCTCCATATTTCTGAACGCTGTAAAGATAGGGCGTGTCGATGTCCCCATAGCTTCTGCAAGGCTTCTTGCATTCAGCGATTCAACACCGCTCTCGGCAACTATTCCGAGCGCTATTTCGGTTATTTCTTCTCTTGTATATTTTGCCCTGGGTGGCATAATATCACCTCGTGATATGGGTTTTTCTGTAACACTTGTTGCGCAATGCTCATATTATAGCATTATAGCACCGGTTTTTCACTCTGTCAACTGTTTTGGATAAGAACGATATTTTTATCTGCGGCATTTTGATAAGCTGTCTTAAAGATTAATTTTATTAAATCAAATTATTGACATTCATCCAATATCATGTTATTATAAAGAAAACTTTCAGGGAGGTATAAATATGAACGAACAGAACAATTATCAGCAGCCTGTTGAACAGAACTTTCAGCAGCCTGCACCGCAGTACCAGCAGCCCGCACCGCAGTACCAGCAGCCTGCACCGCAGTATCAGCAAAGCTACGGACCGGTAAGACAGCTCAATACACACAGAGGTCTGATTAAGCTGATTCTGTTAACAATTATAACTTTCGGAATTTATCCGTTAGTTTTCTTTTCGGGAATTTCAGAAGATATAAATCTTATCGCAAGCAGATTTGACGGAAGAAAGACAATGCACTACTGCCTTATGGCGTTTATCATCGGGCCGCTTACATTAGGTATCGGTTTTATCGTATGGTTCCATAACCTTTCTTCAAGAATGGGCAACGAGCTTGCAAGACGTGGCATAGCATATTCTTTCGGTGCTTCGGATTACTGGCTCTGGAACGTTCTGGGAAGCCTTATCATTATCGGACCGTTTGTTTATCTGCACAAGCTCGCAAGAGCGTCTGTGCTTCTTGCAGAAGATTATAATATCAGAGGCTGAGCCGATACATATTTACATATTGTATAAGCACAAGTAAAGAAGGGGCGATTTTCCGGTTCCCTTTTCAATATTCAGTAAAGCTTATTTATCAACGAATACCTTGCGGTAGTCATCCTGGAACTTGATGATGCCCTGATCGGTGAGCGGATGCTTGGTCATCTGCTCAATGACCTTGTAAGGAACGGTCGCGATATCCGCACCGGCCAGAGCGCAATCGGTAACATGGATCGGGTTGCGGACAGACGCGCAGATGATCTCGGTCTTGATCTCGGGGAAACGGGAGAACATGGCGGTGATCGTTTCGATCAGCTCAATGCCGGGCTGAGAAATATCATCCAGACGGCCAAGGAAGGGGCTGACATAAATAGCACCTGCACGAGCGGCAAGAAGTGCCTGGTTTGCGGAGAAGATCAACGTGCAGTTGGTCGGAATTCCTTCGGAGGAGAGAACCTTGATGGCTTTCAAGCCTTCAACGGTCATCGGGATCTTAACGACCATGTGCTTGGGGTCGAGCGCATAGATTGCTCTTCCCTCTTCGATCATGCCTTCAGCGTCCTCAGTGGTCGCTTTGACCTCGCCGGAGATCGGGCCGTCAACGATCTGGGCAATTTCTTTCAGAACGGTCGCATAGTCGCGGCCTTATTTGGCGATCAGAGAAGGATTGGTGGTAACGCCAGCGATAACGCCCATGTCGTTTGCCTTACGGATTTCTTCAATATTAATATTGGCGGTGTCGATAAAGAATTTCATGATAATTACACTCCTGTCATTTGGTCAGAACGCTTGCGACAGCCGCTTTCCAGCCGTCATAGCGCTTTTTACGGGAAGATTCGTCCACCTTTGACAGATAGCGGGTGCGTTCTTCTTTTTCATAAACAGACTGATCCCACAGCCCCAGAGCAAAACCGGCAGCATAAGCTGCGCCGATGCCCGAAAGTTCTTCGTTTTTCGGAACTGCAACCGGGATCGAAAGCATATCCGACTGGAACTGCATCAGATATTTGTCTTTAGTCGGACCGCCGTCTACCCGGATCTCAGTGATCGGCAGACCGGACTCCTGCTGCATCAGCAGAACAAGATCGGTGATCTGATACGCAATGCATTCTTCCGCCGCCTTAACGATTTCGGCTTTTCCGGTGCTGCGGGTCATACCGACGATTGCGGCCTTTGCCTCACTGTCCCAATAGGGGGCGCCCAGCCCGGAGAAAGCCGGAACGAGGTAGGTCGTATCCTCGGGATTGGCCTTTGCAGCAAATTCGCCCGATTCGCGGGAAGCACCCAACAGCTTCACATCATCGACCAGCCATTTGATAACCGAGCCGGTATAGTTGATGTTGCCTTCCAAGACGTAGTTTACTTTCCCGCCCATGCTCCATGCCAGCGAGGTTACGATACCGGCGTCAGAGAAGATCGGTTTTTCACCAATATTCATCATAACGGAGGAGCCGGTTCCGAAGGTCGCTTTAATCATGCCAGGAGTCAGACAGCCCTGCCCGAAGAGAGCGCCGTGACTGTCGCCGAGAACGCCGTGAATCGGGATTTCTTTGGAAAAGTACCCATCAAGATCGGTATAACCGTAAAGACCGTCGGAGTCGGTCACAGTCGGAAGCGTCTCCGGGTCAATTCCAAAGATCGAGCAGATCTCACTGTCCCAGGAAAGGGTACGGATATTGAAAAGCTGTGTACGGGAAGCGTTGGAGTAATCGCATCGGAATTCTTTTCCGTGGGTCATCTTAAAGACGAGCCACGAATCAATCGTGCCGCAGCAAAGGTGTCTGCCGGAAAGGTCGCCAGCGTTCTGGAGAACCCATGCGATCTTTGCCGCAGAGAAATATGGAGAGAGCCGCAGACCTGTGTGCTCGCGCACCATTTCGGCATAATCAGACAGTCCTTCACAGATCTTTGCACCGCGTGCGCACTGCCATACGATCGCATCATAAACCGGAAGGCCGGTATCGCGATCCCAAACCAGAGCCGTCTCGCGCTGGTTGCTGATGCCGATGCCAATGACTTCGTCTTTGTTGATGCCGGTTTTTTCAATAATAGCACGGGCAACGCCTTTGGTGTTCTCCCAGATTTCCATCGGATCATGCGCGACCCATCCGTTTTCTGAAATCTTCTGTTTATGCGGAAGGTCGTTTCGGCCGATCAGCCGGGCGTCTTCGTCAAAAAGAAGGGCTTTGGTTCCGGAAGTGCTCTGGTCAATCGCCAGAATATATTTCATGCTGAAAACCAGTCCTTTCCCCTCCCGCACCGGATATGTCGATCCGATGCGGGAGGAACAGTCGCTTATTTTAACAGTTCTTTTGCGGCAGCAATGATACCGTCTTTATTCAGATGATAATAGTCAAAGACCTCGCGGGAATTACCGGTGATAACAGGAGCATCGGGCAGGCCCATGCAGGTGACTTTACGGGGAGCATTGGCTGCGACAATCTGGCAGACCATTGAACCGAGTCCGCCGATCCGGGTATGCTCTTCGATTACGATCACAGCTTTTGCTTTTTCAGCTGCACGGATAACTGCCTGTTCATCCAGCGGCTTGACGCAGTACATATCGAGCACACCGGCGGAGATCCCCTGCTCATTCAGTTCTTTGGAAGCGGCAACGGCTGCTTCTACCATTTCACCGCAGGCGATGATGGCAACATCCGTCCCTTCGCCGATAACGGTCGCTTTATCCATCTCAAAGGGGCAGTTGTCCTCCGAGTAAACATCCGGAACGGCGTAGCGGCCGACGCGGATATAAGCGGTCTGATCGTCCTGATAAAGCGCTTCCATCAGCTTACGGGTCTGGAAACGGTCGGAAGGAAGATAAACGCGCATTCCGGGGATCGATGCCATGTCAGCAATATCGGTCGCCGAATGATGGGTCATGCCGAGCGCGCCGTAGGAAACACCGCCCGAAATACCGATCAGCTTAACATTGGTATGGGAATAAGCGCAGTCAACCTTCGCCTGTTCCATGCTTCTGGTCGAGAGGAAGCATGCGGGAGAAGCCGCATAGGCTTTTTTGCCGCATTTAGCAAGACCGGCAGAGATCGAAACCAGGCTCTGCTCAGCGATGCCAACTTCAACAAACTGGTCGGGATATGTATCGGCAAACGGAGTCAGCGAAGCGCTTCCGCGGGAGTCGGAGCAGAGAACAACAACGTCTCTGTCCTCTTTAGCCTTTTCCATCAGAACTTCGCAGATCACCTGCTTATTCGCAATCTTATTCATTTGCCGCAGCCTCCTTTGCTTTCAGTTCCGCCATACCCTGTTCGTATTCTTCGGGAGTCGGAACTTTGTGATGCCATGCAGCTTTATTTTCCATAAAGGATACGCCGCAGCCCTTCGTGGTGTTGGCAACGATCAGAGTGGGTTTGCCTTTGGTGGCTTTTGCTTCGTCAAATGCACGATCCAACGCATCAACATCGTTTCCGTCGATCGAGATGACGTGCCAACCGAAGGTCGCCCAACGCTCTTCCTGGCTTTCCTGGTTCATAACATATTCGGTCGTGCCGGAGATCTGGAGACGGTTTCGGTCAATGACGGCGCAGAGATTGTCCAGCTTATAGTGACCGCCGGCCATGGCGCCTTCCCAGACGCTTCCTTCGGCAAGCTCACCATCGCCCATGACAACATATACGCGGTAATCGCGCTTGTCCATCTTACCGGCGAGTGCCATACCGATCGCGACCGACAGACCGTGACCGAGAGAACCGGAGTTCATCTCGATACCATTGACTTTATTGTTGGGGTGACCGATGTACTTGGAGAGATACTGGGAAACCGTTTTCAAATCCTCGCGGGGGAAGAATCCTTTCTGGCAGAGAACCGCGTAAAGTGCCTCAACCGTATGACCTTTACTGAGGATAAAGCGGTCATGATCGGGATCATGAAAATTCTCGGGAGTAACATTCATCTGCTTGTTATACAGGACGTTGAGCGTATCGATTACGCTCATGTCACCGCCGATATGTCCGCCCTTTGCGTGGTAGACGATATCGAGGATATCCTGACGCAGTTTGTAAGAGTTTGCTTTCAGGTTCATAAGTCTGTGTCCTTTTCTGATCAGGAGTCGGAAGAGATACTCTTTTCTCCCGGCTCTCCTTCATTTATTCGCCGCGAAGATATGCTTTGATTTCTTCGTCGTTATCGTCATAAAGGTCGGGCTTGACGCCGATGTATTTGCAGGCTTCGTAAAGTCTCGCGACAACATCGCCGTGAATACCGGCACAGTGATGAATATAGGGGCCTTCGACAATCTTTGCCTCCAGCTTCTTCCAGTTTTTGACCTCGACCCAGAGATAGGTACCCTTGGTGTAAGGACCGTCAATACCTTTAGCGGTACCGAGCAGCAGGCTGTATTCGCCGTTGTCGCCGTCAAAACGGCAGAGGGTAACGTTGCCGTGTTTGCACTCGGCAGCAACCGCACCGGGGTAATCAAATGCCAGCGGATAGGTCAGCTGAGGACGCTCTTTAGCAAGAGAAAGGGGCCAGGGGCCACAGTGCTGAAGCAGCTCAGCGTTGTCGTTGGTAGGATGGCGAACCGTCCAGTCAGCAAAGAATACGGGATGCTCGTCCATACCGGCAGCCTGAATCAGCAGAGAAGTGATCGCACCGTGGATATCGGTCTCACAGACGACCGGGAAGCCTTCATCAAAGAGCAGGGAGTTTGCACAGCAGGGCATAACGCCAAGTTCATCCTGAAGGGCGTTCCAACACTGAATAACAGCGGCGTTGCAACCGTATTTCTTTGCCATCGTTTCGATCGCAACTTTCGTAGCGGCTACATTGTAAAGCTCGTCCTCGGTGACGTGGATGTCCATCTTCATTCGCATATAAGCGACGCAGGCTTCGACCAGCGTTTTTTCCTCTTTTGCCTTGTTGACGTTCTGAACCAGTTCGGTCATCGGAACGGGCGAAAGCTGGATGTTGAATTTCTCAAGCAGCTCACCTTCGTTGCACATCGTGCTCCAGAAGTCAAACGGACGGGTCGAGATCTGAAGGATGCGGGTATGACGGAAGGTGCGGACGATATTGCAGACGGCAAGGAAGTCCTTGATTCCCCGCTCAAATTCGGGATCGGTCAGGTTGCAGTTGGTCATGTAGGTGAAAGGTACGCGGAAACGGCGGAGAACCTTACCAGTCGCGAACAGGCCGCACTGGGAATCTCTCAGGCGGACGCCGGTTTCGGGATCGGGACATTCATCGCGGGGACCCCAGAGCAGAACCGGAAGATTCATTTCCTTGGCCAGTCTTGCGACCTCGTACTCGGTGCCGAAGTTTCCGTGAGGGAAGAAGATACCGTCAACCTTCTCGGCTTTGAATTTTTCCACAATTGCGGGCAGATCGTTGTCATCGTAGAGAAGCCCTTCTTTATTGATATCGGTGATGTCAACAAAATCCACGCCCAGTTCGCGCAGACGATCTGCGGTCAGATTGCGGTATTCAATAGCTGCAGGCGCGGAAAAGATACTGCGTCTGGTCGGCGCATAACCGATTTTGATTTTTGCAGGAGTCATAAAAATTCCTTCCTTTCTGAAATTAGAGACTGTCGGCATTTATCATAAGCGGTCAGTCAGTGCGTTTGCACACGCTTCCCCGCTCAACAAACTCAGTACAGATCTGAGATTTGGTCACAAACCGGTCGCCGTTCCGGATCAGTTCCAGAAGCCTTCGGACGGCTGTGTGTCCCATTTCCTGTTTATAAACATGAATGGTGGTCAGGCCGGGGGTCGTGATGCTGCAAAACGGAAGATCATCAAACCCGATGATCGATACGTCCTCAGGGATCCGGATCCCGTGATCCTGCATGGCCTTCATCGCGCCCAGAGCAATGATATCGTTATCGGCTAGGAGTGCTTCGGGAAGCCTGATCCCGGCGGAAAGCAAACGGTTCATCTGTACTCTTGCCCCGTCCATCGTCGGAGGCAGAGAAATCAGCCCGTTTTCCGGGATCTCAAGTCCATGTGCTTTAAGCGCCCGTTCATATCCTTCCTGACGGTAGAAGAAGTTTTTGATGTTAATGTTGCTTTTCAGGTATCCGATCTCCTTATGACCATTTGCGATCAGATACTCAGCTGCGGCATAGGTCGAATCGGTGTTGCTGATCAGGACAGAGTTGAAAGAGGAGTTTTCAAACCAGTTATCCAGTACAACGACCGGTGCCAGCGCGCTTTTGAACTTAGCGGCTTCTTCTTCATCCAACTCGGTTGCCAGAAGCAGGATACCGCTTGTCGGATCGGTCAGAAGCTGTTTTAAGCGTTCGTCATAATCCGGCGCAGACCGGTTCAGGTTCCAGATCACCGTTTCAAAATTCCCGACCCGGCTTTCCATCTCGACTCCTTCGATCAGGGCGGAGAAAAAAGGCGTATCGGAAACGACCTGTCCGCTGTCTTTATAAATGACGAAACGAATGCTGTGGATATTTCCGCCTTCGGATAAATATCCGCAGGCATGGGCGGCTTCAAGAATCTTTGCGGCGGTTTCATGGTTGACGCCGCGTTTATTGTTAAGCGCGTTGGATACAGTTGCCGGAGAAAATCCGGTCATTTCACTGATCTGTCGGATACTCGCTTTCATCTCGTTCCCTCCTTTGTTTTTATTATAATACGTGTGTTGCAAAAACACAAGTGTTTTATATAAATTTTCATGTAAATTTTTAGATTTCGTCTTTATGCAAATTACTCAACCGTTCCGACTCCGTCGCCGTCTTTACGTCTGAATTCCAGTGGCGTCATCCCTTGAGAACGTTTGAACTGGCGCGCCTGCTTTGAATAGACAACCGCCGTATACTCTTCGCCACGCTGTGAGGTGCGTTGCCTTGTTTCTATTCCGAGCTTTACACCCTGCTCAGTAGGCAGTCTGGTTTTTCTGCCGCTTGGAAGCTCGGTGTTTTCAAGTACGCCTTGTTCTTCGAGCCATTTTGATACAGAGCCTGTTTTAAGCGTACCCGACTTTTCTTCATCAACATAAGAATTGATATTCTGCGTTATATCCGTTGCCGTAACGAATTTCTCCGTGGAAGTAAGCTTCTGACGCATTTCGTCTGTGACCTCAAACGGCAGTCTGTTACGTTTTTCTCTCGGCAAGCCGTTCATTTCCGCTATTGCGTCTATGTTGTCAAGCACAAACTGCTGTGCCGCAGGGCTGAGCATTATTGCGTATCTCGGAAAACCGCCCGGAGTGAAATATTCATTAAGCCGTATACCCTCTGAAATGCCGTTTTCGGTCGGCACTCTTTTGAGCTTGCCGTTAGGCAGTGTTTCTTCCGTCAGCATACCTATCACGGTGAGCCAGTCGGCAATTGCACAGCCTTTCAGCTTTACGGATACATCGCTGTCAATATGCTTGTTTATCATATCGGTAAAGGTTGACAGCGACACTTCATTTATAAAACATCTGAATTTTGCCCGTGCCTCGTCGGTTATTACCACACTGCCACGCTTATGCGGCCTTACAGCTTCGGTGACTTGCGGCTTAGCCACCTCTCCGCCGTTTTCAATCACCTTTTCAAGTATTCCCGAAATGTAGAAAAAGCATCGTGACAGCTTGACGTTATTGATAATATCGCCGTCAGGCACAGGCTTATCGCTAAAAGGGTCTATTCCGTTTGCGAGCTTGTCTATGTATTCCTTGGCGTGCTTCATGGTTTCGAGTTCTGTAGGCATAGCGATTTCTCCGTAAAAATATGTTAATTAATTTTAACACAGATGAATTCTGATTGCAATGTAATTTGCAAAATCAGAACGGTTTGCCGTATTTTCTGCGTTTTGATTTTTCACCAAAAATTTCATTTGATATTTAAAAAATCTCCGAACATAATAATATTGCAAGGTCAAAAGGACCTGCATAACAAATACGGAGGAAAACAACAATGGCTAGTACCAATAAAAAGAACAAGGCAGCATTAAACAGCATCAAGATGCAGGCTGCAAGCGAAGTAGGCGTACCCCTTAAGGACAACGGCTACAACGGCGACCTTACTTCAAAGCAGGCAGGTTCAATCGGAGGCCAGATGGTCAAGAAGATGATCGAATCCTACGAAATGTCAAACAAGCAGTAACCTGAAATATTGCGATCGGTCCGGTGCCATTCAACAGGCATCGGACCGATTTATTTGCATAATAATATACGCACGGACTTTTGATGAAAGAAAACCGCTCAAAAAATTCAAATAATGTGAAAAAGATATTGAACTTTTGCAAGAATAGTGCTATAATTTTCTTTGTACAATTAGTCGGTACTGCAAGCATACATAATTTCCCTGTGCTTTCATCGGACAGATGCTGAAAGGAAACGGTATTTCGCTTGCATAAGGCAGACGAGCTGCCGCTATGGCGGAAATTACGGCGAGAAAATCGCTTTCAGGAAGGAATGTTTTTACAATGGAAATCAAAATTGAGAAAACTAAAACACCTAAGGCAAAGCCCGTTGACGAAACAAAGCTCGGTTTCGGTCACATCTTTACCGATCATATGTTCGTTATGGAATATGACACAGGCAAGGGCTGGCATGACGCAAGAATAGTTCCCTACGGGGATATTTCTATTTCACCTGCCGCTATGGTTCTTCACTACGGACAGGAAATCTTCGAGGGTATGAAGGCATACAGAACTCCCGACGGCAGCATTCAGTTCTTCCGTCCGGAAGAAAACTTCAAGAGAATGAACATCTCCGCTGAGCGTCTTGTTATCCCTCAGTTAAACGTTGACGATTGTTTACAGGCTCTCCACGAGCTTGTAAAGATAGATGCGGACTGGGTACCTCATACAGACGGTGCTTCGCTCTACATACGTCCGTTCATATTTGCCGCTGATCCGTTCCTCGGCGTTCGTCCCGGCGACAAGTATTACTTTATGATAATCATGTCACCCTCAGGCGCATATTACGCTTCAGGTCTTGATCCCGTTAATATCTATGTTGAAACAAACTATGTCCGTGCGGTAAGAGGCGGTATGGGCTTTACAAAGACAGGCGGTAACTACGCCGCATCGCTCATCGGTCAGGACGAGGCTCACAAGCAGAACTACTCACAGGTACTGTGGCTTGACGGCGTTGAGCGTAAGTACATTGAAGAAGTAGGCGCTATGAACATCTTCTTCGTAATCGACGGCGAGGTTGTTACTCCTGCACTTCAGGGCTCTATCCTTTCGGGTATCACAAGAAAGTCATCAATAGAGCTGTGCAAGAAGTGGGGCCTTAAGGTAAGCGAAAAGAGAATCACAATACAGGAAATCGCAGACGCTTACGATGCAGGCAAGCTGAATGAAGTATTCGGTACAGGTACAGCCGCTGTTATCTCACCTGTAGGTCACTTAAAGTGGGGAGATAAGGTTATGCTTATCAACGACAACAAGATAGGACCTATCTCTCAGCGTCTTTACGATACAATGACAGGTATGCAGTACGGCAAGCTCCCCGATGAAATGGGCTGGATCGAAAAGCTGTAAGGTGCTGTAAGTTCCGACCTTTCTGTACAGCGAAACGGTCGGAGGCAAACACTATTTAAAACGAATTATACGGCAGACAAGCACGACAGCGCAGATACGTTGCCGTGCACTGCTTTTAAATGCAAAACATGAAAGGAAATTTCGCACATGAAAAACACAGAAAAAACCATGGATAAGCTGGTTGCTCTCTGCAAGGGCAGAGGCTTTATATATCCCGGCAGTGAGATATACGGAGGACTTGCAAATACATGGGATTTCGGACCTCTCGGCGTTGAGCTGAAGAACAATATCAAGTCCGCATGGCGTAAAAAATTCATACAGGAGTGCAAGTACAACGTAGGTCTTGACAGCGCTATCCTCATGAACCCTCAGACATGGGTAGCATCGGGTCATATCGGCGGATTTTCCGATCCCCTTATGGATTGCAAGGCTTGTAAGACACGTCACAGAGCGGACAATCTTATCGAGGACTTTGACGGCACAAACTGTGCAGGCTGGTCAAACGAGCAGATGATGGATTATATCCGTGAAAAAGGCATCACCTGCCCCAACTGCGGCAAGGCTGATTTCACAGACATAAGACAGTTCAACCTTATGTTCAAGACATTCCAGGGTGTTACAGAGGACTCGAAGAGCGAGCTTTACCTCCGTCCCGAAACAGCGCAGGGTATCTTCGTAAACTTTATGAATATCCAGCGTACTACCCGTAAAAAAGTACCTTTCGGTGTTGCACAGGTAGGTAAGTCATTCAGAAACGAGATTACTCCCGGCAACTTCATCTTCCGTGTAAGAGAATTTGAGCAGATGGAGCTTGAATTCTTCTGCAAGCCCGGCACAGACCTTGACTGGTTCTACTTCTGGAAGGACTACTGCAAGAAGTGGCTCCTGTCCCTCGGCATAAACGAAGAAAACTTAAGACTGCGTGATCACGATCAGGAAGAACTTTGCTTCTACTCGAAGGCTACAACCGACTTCGAATATCTGTTCCCGTTCGGCTGGGGCGAGCTTTGGGGCGTTGCGGACAGAACCGACTACGACCTTACACAGCACATCAAGACAAGCGGTCAGAAGATGGAATATTTCGATCCCGAAACAAACGAGAAGTACGTTCCTTATGTTATCGAGCCTTCGCTCGGTGTTGAGCGTCTGTTCCTTGCAGTTATCACAGAGGCTTATGACGAAGAACAGCTTGAGGACGGCACAACAAGAAACGTTATGCACTTCCACCCCTACTTAGCTCCCGTCAAGGCGGCAGTTCTGCCTCTGTCAAAGAAGCTCGCAGACAAGGCAGGCGAGATTGCAGACGAGCTGTCAAAGTACTTCTGCGTTGATTATGACGATGCAGGCGCTATCGGTAAGAGATACAGAAGACAGGACGAGATCGGTACTCCCTTCTGCATCACATACGACTTTGACAGCGTTGAGGACGGTTGCGTAACAGTCCGTGAGCGTGACTCTATGAAGCAGGAAAGAATGCCTATCGCAGATGTAAAGAAGTACATCGAGGACAGAATTGCGTTCTGATAAGATAGATGATATGATATAGCAAAACGAGGTGCAAACGCACCTCGTTTTTATTATTATCCGTCTTATTACAGCTCCCAGCGGAAGAACAGCGGCTTTCTGAGACATAACTTCACAATATCTATGATAAGGAAAATAAATCCGCAGACACCTGCTATAAATATCCATATCAAGCCTATAATGCGGGTTTTTCTGATCAGTGACGAAACGTGCATAAAACCGGGTATGTAACAGGCAAAAGACAAGCCGAGCAATAAGAAAAAAGCAAGGTTGCCGAGCAGATTCAGAATGCCGCTGTCCCAATCTTTCGCACCTGATGTGAAGATTATAAACGCCCCCACACCGAACACAACAGTCACAACAAGTGTGCCGATTACCGCCGCTATTCTTACCTTGTTCTCGTGACTGTCAAAGTCGTATTCTTCGTAAAAATCATTTCTGTTCATAAAATACCTCCGATATGTTTGCTTCTTGTGTTTTTATCTTCTTTGCAAGCAGATAACTTTATGGCTTATGTACTTTCACCCCGTTCGTATTTTTAGCCCTTCCGCCTGCGCTTATCTTTGCACAGGGTTTTACCGATGGTATCTTCCGCCCGGACGAACGCTTTATCTTCGGCTGTTCGTAAACAGAATCAATACGAATAATATATTCATCGTTCTCAGCGGAGCTTTTATCAAACACGATTTTGGCAAGTGCGTCCTGTATACAGCCCCGTATGATATTCATCGGTCTGCGTACGCCGAGATTAGTATACGCTTGTTCGAAAAGCTCGTCATAAGCATTCCTTGAAAATTCGGTTATCACGCCGGCTTCTTTTGATATTTCTTCTGCCTTCAGTTTTATCAGCTTACGCATTTCGCTTTCTTCTATCAGATGAAAGTTCACAACTCTGGTGATTCTTCCCGCAAGCTCCTCCAGCATCCCGTACTCTATCATATCTTCAATGAACAGATCGGAATAAAAATGATCAACATACTGCCCCGACTCAGAAGCAGCGTTTTCAGAGCCGTCCGTAAAACCAATCGGCGTAGTGCGTACTGTCGTCCTTACAGCCTTTCTTTCACGAAGATCCTGAAAAGCACCCATGAACACAAACATCGTCTTATTGGTATCAAAGGTCGTTGACGGCTCATTTTCGTCAATACTGCGGATCGTACCTTCGACCATAGTGAGCAGTTCCGCCTGCACTGCCCTGTTCATATCCTGACCGTTACCGGAATATGACGGGATAAAACGTTTGTCCGCTTCATCAAGGAAAAAGATCGCATAGCCGTTCGTTCCGTTTACATTATAAGCGAGCTTAAGAATCTCTGACGATTCCGCACCCTTAAAGCCGGTTTCCGTTATCCTGCTCATATCATACTGTATCACAGGAACAGGTATTTTTTTCTCTTTGAAAAAGTCTCTTATCGACCGGTAGAATTCCGTTTTTCCCGAACCGCTCGGTGCTGTGATGATCCAGCTGACAGAGTGCATAGGCTTGCCGCTTGCGATTGACTTAAGATACTCATATACAATGTATACCGCCCTGCGTACCTCATTGTCCTGACCTTTTATCCTGCCGAGAACATAGTTAAGCATTTCCCTTGCAAAATCATCATTTATAATTTCTTTTAGCAATATGCTTTCCGCATCAGCAGGCGCAGTGCAGGTCTGTTCTTTCACTTTGCACTGCGGTGGTGGGTCCTCTGTTTCGTAAGGATCGTCAACAAGTCTGTAAAGCGACATATCAGCCGCTAAGCCGTCACGGTTTGCCGGCACGCATTTTGTTGAAATTATGCCTACCACACAGTCACTTTCATCGACCAGTAACGATTGCTTTCCGTCTACCGACAGCTTATACATCCACGCCACTAAATGACATCCGGGGTTAAATTTCCCTCCAACATAAAGAGGAAAACAATCCTTCAACGGAAATAATATAAGCGCCTTATAATCTGTGCATTCGATTATTGTTTCATCGAGGGATTTGTTGGAATCTATTTCGCACAATCCGCTTGACCGGTAAATAAGTTTTCCTTTGTTTTTGCCAAATGTCTTTGCGTAATATATATCATTTTCAAGCGTGTCAAGCGCTTCGGGCGTTAATGCCGGATGAAATCCTTCAGGTGTACGGACGTACTTTATCACCCTTCTGCCCGCAATATGTGTGTATTTTCCTTCGCCGCATTGGCAGCAATAAACGTCACAGCTCTTATCGCTGTAATAGATAACAGCGTCCTTGTTCAGCTCTCTGCCGCACTTACCGCAAACCATCCCGGTGTCAAGTGATAATGTAAGTTCCATATGGACCTCCTTTTGATGATACGTTTTTTGCTTACAAGCTGATTATAGCACACCTTACTCTCCGTATTAATTACCATTTCGGAATAATTTTTTTATTCCGACATAAAACAAACTGCACAGGAAACACGATACGGCTTATTGACAAACTGAAAGACCGCATCGGATTGCCGATGCGGTCTTTATGCATACTGTATTCACTTATTCAATATTTTTCTCTTTGCTATGTTTTTTCCTGGTTTGTTTTGCGTTCTCCTGCTTTTCTTCCTCTCTCTGATTATCACGAATGACCTTTGCCGCTATCTTCTTGACCGCTTTGAGAAGTTCCTCCTGTCCTGATCTGATGCAGCACTCATACAATGCCCAGACCTTCCATTCTTCCGCTGTAAATTTCAGCTTTTCCTCGACGGTATCGGTAAGATTTATGCCTACAAACGCATAAGCTTTCGCATAAAGCTCATACCGCTTAGCATTGCTTTCCTGCTTATTAACAGGTTTTCCTTTATCGCTGATATTCTGCACAGCCTCTGTTTTTTCGGACATTTTTATGCAATCGGTTATAATCGGAAAATAAGACTCAGTGGTATTGAGATGTACGCTTCTTATCAATTTATCGATTACTCTTTTTGCTGAATCGTATTTATTACTTCGAATAGTACGGTAGCAATCCATATATGATAAATCGCAGATTGTAAAAGCTGACGGAACAAATGCTTTTATATGTTCCAGAACGACATTTTGCTTTGCCGGATTCATTTTCGTGAACCGTTTTACTGCATCATTATATATTTGTTCCTGGGTTTCACTGAGCATTTCTTTATCATCGACAGCGTTTGCGATATTGTATAACGGAGTTTCGAATACCTCAGTGCTATGCATAAAAATATCCGCCGTTTTGATCCGATAAAAAGCCCCGTTCTTGTAGGTCAGCCATATTTTTTTGCGACGGCGCATATAACCGCACATTTCGAAGATTATAACTGTTGTAAGCTGTCTCATTCCCGAATCATTAATGAACTTCTCAAGGAAATTACTATACTCGCTTTTGCTGATCTCGCTGATGAGATATAATAACGTTGCTGTAAGCTCTGAACGATCTGTACAGTTGCTGTTCAGCATTTCAGCCGAAAGAAAATCAGCAAGCTCTTCATCGCCGGTTGCAGTATTTCTTCTTTTTGCAAAATAATCATTAAGCGCCGATATTGCTTTTCCGCAGTCGCACTGTGCATAAGCCTTTACATACCCATCACCGATTTTTGCGTTTCCAATTCCTCTGTCCATAAGTCTAACAAGGAAGCGGAAAATCTCATCTCTTTGAACATCCGTTACATTATATATATCAAAAAGATCTATAATGTGTTCGGTTTCCTTGTAAGCACTCCGGCTGCATATAATATCTCTGTATTTGACTTTCTCTGTATTTTGCAGTGAGTCCCAGGTGTTAACAAGAAGGTAAATGCAATCTGCAAAGCCTGCGGGATTTCTGTAGACATAGTTCATGCTTGCCATATCACGATAACCTATAAGATTAAGCAGGTTTCTGAGTATACCGTACTGTTGCTCAGTTGTGTATTTTGAAATCTTCAGATCGGTTTTATTAACATATTTTTTATTGTAAGTGCACTGTTTTATATATAGGCATTCCCCCAGCTTCTCCTGACTATACATCAAGTCGAGTTCAAACTTCTCTATAATCTGTTTTGTCAGGTCATAAAAATCATCATCGTCAATACGAATGTAAGTTAATTCGTTTGGATCGGCTTTCTCGTCGAAAACATCAGGCTCAGATGTGTAGCTGTATCTGTGATCGCCTCTAACCTCAAGCTCATCAACAATCTTTCTTAGTTGTGCTGTGCGCCTCTCATCAGCCGATACTGCGTCCTGTCGCCGTTTATTATTAGGATCTTCTAATCTTTCGCAAAGCTCTCCCAACCGTTTAGTTGAAATGCCCATACGCTTAGCAATATCCGTGTCTTTCATACCATGCTGTACTCTCATAAAGTTAATGCACTCTCCGAAAGTAAGATTACAGCAACGTGATTCAATAATTTTGTTATTAATTGTTTTAGATTCCATTATACTCCCTCCATAAACCTATCGTATTTTGCCATCATTATATCATATATTTCCAAAAAGTCAATACAAAATCAACCCTACCAAAAAATAAACTTAAATCCGCTTTCAGACGCCCGTTTTGTATTGACTTTACTTATCGTTATGTGCTATACTTATCCTTAACCGAATATCGAAAATACGGTACGAAAGGCTTCTTGCCCGGTAGGTAATAGGGAATCCGGTGAGAATCCGGAGCAACCGTCATTACTGTATCTGAGCCTATGCTCACAAGTCAGAATACCCCCGTATTTTTCGGCATTGTCTCTTGGACGAGGAAGAAGTACAGCCGATCTTCAGCTAAGGCTGTACCTTTATGCTTTTTTGGCATATCCGTATGGCTTATATTTGCTGTGCTTAAAGATCAGTTGTGCTTTCACTTTTTTTGTGAAGGCATTTTTTATTGCCGTTTTTCGTATTTGTTTACGGAGGTGACGTTATGGCGGACGAAAAATTAAGCAAGGCTGTCGCTATGCTTTGCGAAAAGTATGAACAGCTTGGCACTCTGCCCAAACGCTCCGATTTTACTCCAAGCGAAGTCTGCTTTATAAAGCAGAAGCTGGGACCGTGGACAAGGGCGCTTGAAGCCGCAGGACTGAAAGAGCCTCCGGCGGTTTCAGCAAAGGAGAAAAGCCGTGAAAAGCGTGAACGCTCCAGGCAAAGAAGAAAAGCGGCAAAACGCAGATTAGACGGTTAAGCCTTACGGCAAAAAAGAATAAAGGAAGGTAAAACTATGACAAATGTAAAGAAATTTACAGCAAAAGTGACAGCTTTACTGCTGGCGCTTTCACTGGCACTGCTGTCAGTACCGCAGGTGAGCTTTACTGTATTTGCCGATGACGACCTCGGAAGCGTCCGTGTTATTGTAGAAAACACAACGTTTACCGAAGCGGTCAGCGGCGGTAACGCTCCTGCGTGGACAGGTACCAAGGTTGACAAGTGGGTATCGCTTGACAAGACCTCAAGCGCAATGACCTGCATAAAGGACGCTATCGAAAGCTCCGGCTTTACTCAGCAGGGCGCAGACGATGGCTACATAAGCGAGATCGCAGGCCTTGCGGCATTTGACGGCGGCTCGATGAGCGGCTGGATGGGTACGCTCAATGACTGGTTTACAAACGAGGGTTTAACAGCCTATACCGTTGCTAACGGCAAGCTCGCAAGCGGCGATGAAATCCGTATGCAGTACACTATGGACTGGGGCGCTGACCTCGGCAATGACTGGAGCGGTACAGATACATCGCTTAAAGCGATAAGCAGCGATTACGGCACGCTTTCCCCCGAATTCAGTGCAAAGACCTATAATTATACTCTTACTGTTCCTTTCGGCACAAAGAGCATCAATTTCCGTCCTACCGCACTGAACAAGAATTTCAAGACGGTAAGCAAGATCGGCGACAAGACGCTGAGCCTTACAAAACCGACTGAAATAAAGGACGGCGATGTTATCACCGTTACGGTAGGCGAGGGTGCAACAGCAAGCACTTATAAGGTAACAATAAAGGAAGGCACAAGACCCGCCGCACGTTTTGACAGCTTTGCACTTTCGGCTTTCTCGCTTGACGGCTGGGACAATGACGCTTTCGACCCCGAAAAGCTCGAATATGATGTAAAGATAAAGTCTTACAGCACATCATCCTTCTATATCAACAGCGGAACTAAGTTCAACAAGGACCTGCTGAAGTGCTATGCGGTATACACCGATATAAACGGAGTTGCACAGAGAAACGAGATAAAGTCCGGCAGCTTCAACAGCATTTCTAATATTCCTTTCGGCTTGACTAAGCTGATTTTAGAGCTTTGCTACATTGACGATGAAAGCATAAAGACGCAGTATGTGTTCAACATAACACGTCCCTATGACTACACTGCGGAAATCGCAGGCACAAGCGGCATCACGCTTGTTCCCGCCGGCAGGGAGCTGTATGCGACAAAGTACAACGGCTTTGCAGAAGGAACGGTTTTCAGAAATGACGAAAACGGCAATGTGACCGATACGACCGGCACAAATGCAGAATGCCACAGCTACACAGCCTATGTTTTGGGAGGCACCGACGGAGTTGCGCTTACTCTCAAGGGCAAAACCGCAAACGTTCATTTCAGAGCGAAGGCAGACGGCGAATATACAGAGCTTAAAAGCGGCGAAACAACTCCCGCATATTCCTTCGGCAAGGACGGCACTGTTACAGTATCAATAGATGTGGTTTCTGACGGCGATTATCTTACAGACAAGTTTGATGACGCAGACAAGATAACAAGCTACAAAATAAAGCTCGTAAAGGCTGACGTTTCTATAAATAACGTACACTTTACCGAGCTTAAAAGCGAACACGGCGATATGTATCCCGCATTCGACCCGTCACTTCTCAGCTATAATATAGTTATAGCAAATGACACAGAATTCCCCACAGTATATTTCAAGGTTGCCGACGGTTGCACAGTTAAGATAGGCAACGATGCCGCAACAGCAGATGAAAACGGCGTTTACAGTCTTGTTACCAAGAGCGCAAACACTACTGTAACGGTAACAGACGGCACTCTTTCAGAAAGCTATACTGTCAAGGCTACAAAGAGAAGCAAGTATGACGTACCCGACAAGGTCGTTGATTATCTTTGCGTCAACAGCCAGTACACCAACGTTTCCTACGGTGTAGGCCCCGAGCAGACGCTCGCAGGCACTATAAAATCACTCGGTAACTTCGGCGGTTATATCACATATTACTATGAAAACCCAGTAACAGACGACCCCTCAAACCCCTACGGCCTTGACTTCTACGCTTACGGCAACAGCTTTGTAAGCGGCGGAAGTGCGGCTGAAAGCGGACAGGTATATGTTTCTGAGGACGGCAAAACATGGTATGCGCTCGCAGGAAGTGAGCATTTCGAAGATACAACCATCACCGATTACGAAGTAACATACAAAAAGACAGCCGACGGTAAAACAAGCTGGACAGACAATCAGGGCAACTCAAACGACGGCTCAAAGCAGACAGGCAGATGGGTTTCACCAAGTGTTTATTATATGAACGATCTTGCAAAGGGCGATACTGTCACACTCAGAGGCGTTGTTATCCCCAGTGTTCAGGGCAGTATACAGGGCGACAGCTCTACAGCTTCCTTTGTAGGCACGACAAGGTTCGGCTATGTTGACTACTTCAAGAACGGCACGATAGGCACTAATGTAAACGCATACAGCGAAAATGCCGAATCAAACGGTTTCGACTTAAAGTGGGCGGTAGATGAAAACGGCAACCCCGTTACATTCAAAAACGGCGTTCACTATATAAAGATACAGACAGCAAGCAACATCTGGGCAGGCGTATTCAACGAGAAATCGACAGAGGTTTCTTATGTTGTAAGAACAACTGCAAACGAGCAAGAGGTCGGCACGACATCGCTTCCCGGAAAAATAGTCTTAACAGACGCAAACGGCAAGACAATAAAGGAAATCACTCCCGATGATAACGGTGTTTACGAGATAAGCACAGGCATCGAGGAAAGCGTGAACGTTTCCGTATCGGGCGCTGACGATGATAACATTTATATCAATAATCAGCGTGTAGCATCCGGCGCAGAAGCTAAAATCGCACTTGACCGGTCTGAAATAAAGGTTGTCAGAATAATCGTTCAGAATGGCGAAAAACAGCCCGTATACGCTTACTTAAAGCTCGTTCCCGATGATGTAAAGGCGGCTGAGCAGGTTGAAGAACTTATTGACGCTATAGGCAATGTAACGCTCGACAGCTATGACAGCATCACAGCGGCAAGAACGGCTTACGATAAGCTCAGCGACAACGCAAAGACGCTTGTAGGAAACTACGAAACCTTAACAGCCGCAGAAGAAGCTCTCGCTAAGGCTGAGGCTGATGTTATAAGCAATGCGATGAAGGCGATAGACGCAATCGGCAAGGTGACCGCTGACAGCAAAGGCAATATCGACAGTGCGAAGGACGCTTACTCAGCAGTTCCCGAGCGTTTAAGAGATAAGATCACAAATTCGGATACTCTTGACAAGGCAATAAAAAGATTTGCCGCTATCGACACGATAAAGCAGGCAGGCACAAAAAGCAAGGAGCACTTCAGCACTGTTCTCGGTACTCTTGCGGATAACAATATCTACCCCGTTCAGTCTATCGGCGGTGAATGGTCCGTAATAGCGCTTGCAAGATCAGGAAAGCTCTCTGCCGACAAAGCGGCAAAATACTACAGCGAGCTTTGTGAAGCAGTAAAGGCTAACGGTTCAGACAGACTTTCAGACAGAAAGCCTACGGAGAACGCAAGAGTTATAATCGCTCTGTCCTCACTCGGAAAGAATTCCGCAGACATCGCAGGCTATAACCTGCTGAGCGGTCTTGACGATATGGACTATATCACATCACAGGGTATCAATGCGGTTATATTCTCACTTATAGCATTCGACACTACAGATTACAGCGCAAAGGCGCACGATGAGCTTATCGCTTATATTGTTGACAATATGACGGGCAAGGGCTGGGCGCTCGCCGGCGATACCGCAGACGTTGACCTTACAGCTATGGCTATACAGGCACTCGCTCCCTATGCGGCTGACGAGAAGGTAAATGCGGCTATAGACAGCGGTCTTGAGTTCCTCGCAGAATCTCTTGACGAGAACGCAAGATATGCAAACGGCAGTGAAAGCACCTCGCAGGTAATTATCGCTCTTGCCGCTCTCGGCATCGACCCGCTTACAGATTCAAGATTCATCGTTGACGGCATCACGCTTATCGACGCACTTGAAAGCTACGCTACAGAAAACGGCTACAGCCACACACTCGGCGGCGAAGAAAACTATATGGCTACCGAGCAGGCTGCACTCGCTCTTACAGCTTATGAGCTTTCAAAGGACGGCACTTCACTTTACGAAATGTCCGCAAAGGCAGAGCCGACAGAACCCGAAAATCCCGATACGCCCGCACAGCCCGGCGATTCTGTAAAGCCCGGCGAATGCTCAGGCAAGCCCGAAGATAAAAACGATCCCATAAATCCCGGTACAGGCGTACTTGTAACAGGCGGTATGGCAGTTCTCATCTCAGGCGCAGTTATGCTTATTTCGAAGAAAAAGCGCAAATAAGTAAAACTATTATGTAAATGCTTGTTCCGTACCTGTTTTTATGATAAAATAGGTGCGGAACAATTTTTGCATAACCGATATTTCACGGAGAAAAAATGAAAGCTTTTTTTGATAAATACAAATATATACTCGGTCTTGGGTTGGCTCTTGTCGCTGTGGTAATAATTGCGGTAGTTTCCGCCGCTATGGGAAAAGATACCGCCGAAAACAGCGGTATATCATACGTTCCCCCCGAAACATCATCGTTTACAACCGTAGAAAGCCTTGTCGCAACAACGGCTTTTCAGACAAACGGCAATTCTCAGACAACGCCCGCAACAACCGTTACGGACACTTCTTCACAAACCTTACCTGAAAGCGAAAAGCCGGAAACAACGGCAATAACCTCTGTCGCATCAACATCAGCTACCGCCGCAGATATTTCAAAGCCAACCGAAAAGCCCGTTTTAACATCTGCCCCGACATCTTCGGCAAGTCCGGCATCTTCAAAAGTCACAACAATATCGACCGCTTCATCTGTAATATCAACGACTCCAAAGCCAGACAAGCCGATAAAGAAATATGACAACACCTGCACATTCGTTATAGAGTGCAAAACCATACTCGATAACAAGGATAAACTGAAAAAAGGACTTGAAAAGTACATTCCCGATGATGCCGTAATATTCAGCGGAACGGTCGGATTCGACAGCGGTGAAAGCGTATACGATATACTCCGCCGTATCTGTGACGAAAACAGTATTCAGATGGAGGCAAGCTACACCCCTGCGTTCAGCTCATACTATGTCGAGGGTATAAACAACCTTTATGAATTCGACTGCGGACAAGGCTCAGGCTGGATGTACAGTGTAAACGGCGTTTTCCCGAACTACGGCTGTTCATCTTACAAGGCCGCAAACAACGATAAAATAGCGTTCCGCTATACCTGCGAGCTTGGCTACGACCTTCAAAACTAAGGAGCAACAATGGAAAGATCACACCCTGTAACAGCGGCAATGTATTTTCTGTCGGTGATACTGATAACTGCAATAGTACAAAGCCCCGTCTTTATGGCTGAGGCTCTTGTCTGCTCTGCCGTTTTTGCTTTTTTACTGAACGGAAAAACCGCCGCAAGAACGCTTTTTGTAATGCTCCCTATGGCACTGCTTGCGGCGGTTATAAATCTTCTGTTTTCAAACAGAGGCATAACCGAGCTTGCAAAGTTGCCCAGCGGCAACAGCATCACCCTTGAAACGCTTATTTTTTCGCTGTTTACGGGCGCTATGACAATTTCGCTCGTTATGTGGTTTATCGGACTTAACAAGTGTATGACAAGTGATAAAACGGTATATCTTCTCGGAAAAGCACTGCCGTCACTCGCTTTGCTGTTATCAATGACGCTTCGTTCAGTGCCTATGTTTGCAAGACGGGCAAAGCAAGCGGCGGCGGCTCAGCGTTTTGTGGGAAACGATATATACGAGGGCGGCTTGCGAAGCCGTATCAGAAGCGGTGTTCATGTTCTCTCCGTTGCTGTGACGGATACCCTTGAGCATAGTGCATATACCGCACGATCTATGAAATACAGAGGTTACGGTACGGCAAAACGTACAGCCTACAGCATATTCAGATTCGCACCCGCAGATTTTATTATAATGTCTGTTACCGTGATATGCACAACAGCAATTATTATTCTTTTTGCAAGCGGTAAAGCCTATTATCTCTACTATCCCGAATTTATCCTGCCGATGACAGCTTTCGATATTTCTGCGGATGTTTTCTGGCTCATACTCTGTGCGATGCCTGTTGCAGCCGAGCTTTATTCACGTTTTAAACGGAGGGAAAGAAATGGAGCTTTATAATATTTCAAATCTGTCATATTCCTATCCCAGCTCGGATATGAACGCACTCTCCGATATTTCGCTTAAAATAAACAAAGGAGAATTCGTAATACTCTGCGGCAGCTCGGGAAGCGGAAAATCCACCCTTTTAAATCTTATGAAAGCTCCCGCCGATGCAGGAACGCAAAAAGGAAAAATTTCTTTCGGCGGTCATTTTGCAGGCTTTGTCACGCAGTTTACCGATGAGCAGATCGTCTGCGACAAGGTTTGGCACGAACTTGCCTTCGGTGCGGAAAGCATAGGACTTTCACAAAACGAAATACGCTCGCAGGTTTCCCAGACCGCTTTGTTCTTCGGCATAGAGGACTTGCTGTACTGCGACTGCGACAAGCTCTCGGGCGGTCAGAAGCAGATGATTAACTTAGCGTCTGTAATGGTTATGAACCCCGATGTACTGCTCCTTGACGAACCGCTCTCACAGCTTGACCCTATCGCATCCACGCAGTTTATTTCACTGCTTGTAAGAATAAACAAGGAGCTTGGTACGACAGTGATCGTTGCCGAGCATCAGCTCGGCGGTCTTTTGTCCGTTGCAAAACGTGCGGTTATGCTCGACAACGGCAAGGTGTGTCACGACGGCGACGCAAGCTCTCTTACAGAGCATCTGTCAGAAAACAATCACCCTATGCTTTTTGAAATGCCGGCAGGAGTAAGAGCAAGCGCATCTGTCAGCAATGTTCTTCCACTGCTTGACGTTCCCTCCGCTAAGAACTGGTATACATCCTACGGAGAAAAACACACGCTCGTATCACCTGCCGCCGCAGACGATACGCTGTCGGAAGAAAGCTGTATATCCATTAAAAATCTGTCTTTCGGCTATAAGAACAGCAAAAGAGATATTATAAGAAACCTTTCGCTTGACATAAAGCAAGGGAGCATAACCGCAATAGTGGGCGGAAACGGCGCAGGAAAATCGACCCTGCTAAGCCTTATCTGCGGTACGCTCAAGCAAAACAGCGGAAAAATAACGATAAACGGCGGAAAGATAGGTTTTCTTCCGCAAGACCCTACCCTGCTTTTCAATAAGGAAACGCTCAGAGAAGAATTTGCCGGAAATGCCGATGAAATAGCCACCTCATTTAATCTTACGCACCTGCTGTCACGTCACCCGTTTGACTTATCCGGCGGTGAAAGGCAGAAGGCGGCGCTCGCAAAGCTCGTTTCCTACGGTGCGGATATACTTCTTCTTGATGAGCCGACTAAGGCGGCGGACGCAGTATATAAGCAGATGTTCTCGGCATTATTGAAACAGCTTAAAGCAGACGGGAAAACGATTGTGATTGTCAGTCACGATATGGATTTCTGTGCCGAAACGGCGGATATATGCGCCCTGCTTTTTGACGGCGAAATAAGCGTATCTCTGCCACCGTCACAGTTCTTCGCCGATTCTTCATTCTTCACAACAGACAGTGCGAAAATCGCCAAAAACGTATGCGATAATGTTTACACTGTCGCAGGGCTTATAGCTTCTCTCGGAGGAAGGGCTGAAAACTACGGCAATCTCTCCGGACGTTTTCACGGCATAAAAGGCGATAAGCCCGACATAACTGTACCGCAACGTAAAAAACGCAAAAAGCTCTCGGTTTTCCGAAAGGTAATGCTTTCGCTCGGCAGTGTCGGATTTGTTTTTATGCTTTTAGCCGGTACCGGCATATTCCCTTTTGAGATACCGTCAGAGCCGTTCTGGCTGCAATATGCGTTGCTGTGCGTCCCGATGATTATGCTTATAATCGGCGTTGCCCCGAAAAACACAATGGCAAAACCGCCCGTAACCGCAAAAAAAGTAACTCCGTCCGATATTGTCGCAGGCGTTATAACCGCCGTTCTTATTCCTTTCACAGTGATACTCGGCACACTTTTTGTCCCTAACGGCACAAGAAAGCATCTGCTGATAATTCTTGCTGTGCTTGTCGAGTGCCTTGCCGCTTTCTTTATCAGCTTCGAAAAAAAGAAGCCGTCCGCAAAGGATATTGCGGTGCTTGCCGTGCTTTCTGCGGCGGCTGTCGCAGGAAGGGAGCTTTTCTTTATGTTCCCTCAGTTCAAGCCCGTTGCCGCAATCGTTACAATAAGCGGAACGGCGCTCGGTGCACAGGCAGGCTTTCTTGTCGGCGCAGTGTCTATGCTTGTATCGAATATGCTGTTCGGTCAGGGTATGTGGACGCCGTGGCAGATGTTTGCAATGGGGCTTCTTGGCTTTTTCGCAGGTATCATCTTCTCGAAAAAGCGCAACACGCTCGCCCTTTGTATCTACTCCTTCCTGTCAGTCATCGTTATTTACGGTGGAATAATGAATATATCAAGTGTGCTTACCTACACGACCGATATAAACTTACAGACAATTACCGCATATATCATCTCCGGCATACCCTTTGACCTTATCCATGCAGTATCAACAGTTATATTTGTGCTTATAACAGGCGACGCACTATTGAAAAAATGTTGCCGTCTGAGAGTAAAATTCGGACTATTTCAGTGATTTCAATAAATTCGACAAAATTTCTGACATATTATCCCATTTTTCAACTTTATTTTTGATTTGTTATTGAAATGCGCCTTTCTTTAAACTATAATTTTATTATAGGATAATTGTAAAGTGAGGTGGGAGCATGGCTTATGTACTCGAGGTTATAAGCAAGGATGGAAAAATCAAATACATCAATTCCGCAAAAGCAACCGTATATTGTCCGGAATATGCCGCACGGTATGACGACAAGAAAACTGCTATGACAGTAGCGGCGGCACTCCTGAGAAATGAGTGCTACCAATCTATAAGTGTTAAAAAGCTCTCGTTGGAGCTATGTGTTGCTTCGTATAAAAGAAACCGTTCATTATCATTCAATTTTATTTATCCCGATATATATAAGGGCAGCAGCTACAAATAAAACGGGTGTTTTATCTGCATTTTCGGCAGGATAAACTCACACCTTTAAAATTATGGTTTTCTGCATTTATGTACAATCTTTCCCGCAAGCAAAAAATGGCGTCACGCTTTTCGGCGTGACGTCATTTTCATATATAGCAAGGAGAATCGGAAGCGTTTATTCCTTTACAGAGCCTGAAACAAGGTTGCTGTAAATAAACTTCTGCATCGAAAGGAAGATTATCAGTGTAGGTATAATACAGATAATTACACCGGCGAAGATAATTTCCCACTGCGAGCCGTAAGGACCGATGAACTTGTAAAGGGCGGTCGATACGACCTGAAGTCCGTCGCTGGGCATATACAGGTTTGCTGTATAGAAATCGTTGTATATGCTTACGAACTTGATTACAAGGACGGTCGCAATAGCAGGACGGAGCATAGGGAGAATGATGCTCAGGTATACTCTCGGATATGAACAGCCGTCAAGTATCGCACTTTCGTCAAGGGATACAGATATGTTATTGAGGAACTGTATGAAGATATAGATTGAAACTATATCAGTACCGATATAAAGGATAATCGGTGCGGCGAGGGTGTCATAAAGACCGAGTGCGTGCACTACCTGGAATACCGTTACCTGCATAGAGATATTCGGCAGGAGTGCGGCAATAAGGAATATATTCTTTACGAGCTTTGTGAACACCATTGTAAAACGCTGTACAACAAAGGCGGTCATAGTACCTGTGATTATCGTTCCAGCACACGAGAACACAAGGATAATAGCGGTATTGATAAGGCCTTTCATTACGTTACCCTGCAGGAACGCCGTCTTGAAGTTTGCCAGCTCCACCACCTTAGGAAGCTCAAACGCTCCGCTTGTCAGAAAATCCTCGTGGCTTTTCAGCGAGCCGAGTAATACGACTACCAGAGGCACGATAACTATAAGGCAGGCTATGACAAGCACGGCGTATTTCAATACGTCTATCAGTATTCTTACACCCTTAGGCGTTTCCTTGAACCTGTATTTATCCATATTGAAAGAGGTCTGTCCGGAGTTTTCGGTTGTTGTGATATTGTCTGTCATTGTTACACCTACTTTTCTTCCTTAAAGAATATCTTCTGGATCATCGTAATCACTATTATTATAAACAGCAGGACGATAGCCATTGCAGACGCAAGTCCGATCTTCTGGTACTGGAAGCCCGTTTCGATCGTCTTGATAACGAAGGTCGATGTTCCCATCTTACCGCCGGTTATAATATACGGTATCTCAAATACAGACGCCGCACCCTTGATGGCAAGGATAAGCTGTAATGCGATGATTGTTCTGATACCGGGGAAAATTATGTGCCAGAACTTCTGCCATGCGTTTGCGCCGTCAAGGTCTGCCGCTTCGTAAATGTCGGGCGAGATAGACTGGATAGCGCCGATGAACATCAGAATATCAAAGCCGATATAACGCCATACCGACGCAAAAACCAGACACCAGTTGTTGATAGCGCCGTTTGACAGCCACTTTACAGGATCTGCTCCGAAAAGTGCGATTATGGAGTTGAGCGTACCGCCGTCATCGCCTCTGAAGAATCTCTGGAAGATAAGCGCTACTGCAACGCCGTTCATAAGATAAGGGAAGAAGATAACTCCCTTGAACAGTCCTGCGAACTTTATTTTCGAGCATAACAGAGTTGCGATGAAAAGTGCAAGTCCGAGCTGTATAAACGAGCCGACAAAGTAGTACAAGCTGTTGATGAGCGTTGAAAGATATGCCATATCGGTAAACAGCGTCTTATAGTTGTCGAAACCGACCCATTGTACATTTACGCCAAGCTGGTCACGTTGCTGGAAGCTGAATATTATCATATTAACAGCAGGGATAATAGTAAAAAGTATCAGCAGTGCGACAGGTATCGCCAGAAACAGCGCCGTGGTCATGTATTTCTGACCTGTATAACCTTTAAGCCACTGCCATAATGTGCGACGCTTATGAATTGCGGTAACGCCTTGAGTAGCCATAAATCTGCCCTTTCAAGAAATAATTTCTATTTTTGGTAATCAGTTGATTTTCCCCATAAAAACCTATACGGAAAGACTTACGCCTTTCCGTACGGGTTTGTGTGTTTGGAGTATCTATGAAGAAAATACGATAGCGTTAATTAGCCGTTAGCCTTGATGTATGCTTCAAGCTCTGCGTTAGCATCTCTTGTAGCTGCCCATTTCTTATTAACGGAGTCTGCGATAGCCTTGAAGCCGTCTTCGCCCTTGCCGGCAAATGCTGCTTCAGCAAGCTGGAGCTTGAAGTTAGCTGAGTCGCCTGTCCATATACCAACCTCAGAATCCTTGTCGATAGCGTTGAATACGCCTGTCAGACCCTCGGGAGCTGTTGCTGCTGTGAAGAATTCACAACCGTCAAATGCTGAGAGGTAATCGGGGAGCTTGCTGCCTTCAAGTGTATTGATACCGCCTTCAGCCTCAGAGAAGCCGGATTCAGCGATGAACCATTCGATATACTTCTTGCCGAGATCCTTCTTGTCATCGGCAATGTTCTTATTTACGCCCATGCAGTAGTCTGCTGCGTACTGTGCGTACTGCTTGCCGTCCTTAGAGAAGGGAGCGGGCATATAACCGATATTTTCGGGATCAAGATTATTATCCTTAGCGATCTGCTGGAACTGTGAAACTGCCCATGAACCCATTGTCATTGTAGCAACTTCGCCCTTTGCAATCATCAGCTTTGAGCCTTCCCAGTCGGAGCTCATCGGGTCGCCCTCGATAAGAGTAGAATCTGAATATATATCGTACATCAGCTTGAATACGTTGTAGTAGGGCTTGCCTTCTGTGAAGAAGTCTTCCTTATTTACGATAAGGTCTGTTTCAAAGTTGGGGTTACCCGAAGAAGGAACAACAAGGCTTGACCACTGTGAAGCTGTCCAGCTTGCTTCCTTGAAGTTTGTGTAGTAAGGAATTACATCGGGGAACTTTTCCTTGATCTTCTTTAAGTCAGCGATGAATTCGTCGGCTGTCTTGGGCATTTCTGTAATTCCTGCGTCTGTCCATACCTTCTTGTTGTAGCAGATACCGCCGCTAACAGAGCCTAAGTGAGCAAGGCCGTATACTGTTCCGTCATACATCTTCTGATCTGCCCACTTGTACTTATCCTTAAGCTCATCGTACTTGCCGAGAGGCTCGAAGAAGTTTGAAAGATCGGCGAGCTTAACTGTATCGGGAATCATAAGTACATCGCCATATTCCTTGGTGCTCATCATTGTCGAAACGTCATCTGCGTAGCTCTTGAATGACTGATATTCAACAGTGCAGTTGTACTTTTCTTCAAAAGCGTCTGTCATCTTGTCGAGTGAGCCGTCATCCTTACGGTCTGTACGGTGAGTAAGAACCTTGAGTGTGATCTTTTCGCCCGAAGGTGTAGTAGAAGATTCTTCACCCGATGTTGCAGAGCTGTTATCTTCTGTTTTTGATGAAGATGATGTACTGCCTGATGTTGATGATGTTGCATTGTTACTGTTGCAGGCTGCCAGCGAAACTGCTGTGCTTGCCGCAAGGATACCTGCGAGTATCTTCTTTGCTTTCATGTGATAATTTCCTTTCTGGTCGGACAGTGCTTAGCCACTGGTCCTTAGTTGATAGTTAATGAATTTAGCTTATGTTTATTAAGCTGTTTCCGCTTGCTTAATTCACTTAAGATTATACAACATTTTAGCTAAAAGTCAATACAGCTATAGGAAATTCAGCTAAAACACATAAATTATATTTGTTTATTATGTGCATTAAAAACAAAATTCACACTAACTTAACTGTGTTACACGATTTTATTAAGTAAGTATCGGTGTAACCCGTTTTCACACTTACAAATTCGTTTAACTAAAATTAGTTTACGTTAGGTTACATATATTTCACGCTGTTTTTAGTTGTTTTTAAACGCTGTTAAATTCGCCCGTAAATATGATAACTCAAAAATTCCCGGCTATTCATTAAAAATAAAGGAGATAAAGTTGCGGGTGTGGGGGAAGTGTGGTATAATAACCTCAGACTTAAAATCCGCCGGGAGCGGATTTTGCCGTGCAAAAGCACGGCTTGCGGCGCACCGCACGTCTGAGAACATTTTACCATTAAATCTTTTGTCTGACGACAAAATACGGCGTACCGCCGTGTCGGTTTACACCGACTTGATTTATGGTATAATAATGATATATAGTTTCTGATTTGGCTTGGTGGAAATGTTTGATGTTTTTTACTATGGTAGTGCGTATTTTCGATTTTGTTTTCAGCGGTATTAGCAATATAATTTATTTGCTGTCATTTTCTCTTTTCGTAGGGGAGGGGGCTTGCCCCTCCCGAAATATCTTAGCGATTATCGGAAGCAATTTGAAAGGAATTAAATTCCCGGGTTACGGTTGTTAGTTGACAGATTAATAAGTTCGGCGAACAGCGGGAGGTTATCGCAACGGGAGGGGCAAGCCCCTCCCCTACGAATGATTATGCGCGAAACTACATATACCCTCAGGTTAGTAGCGTTTTTTGAAAGGCTAATGTTAGTGTAGTTGCACCATTTTATTCACGAAATTATTATTCACTTTGTAGCACAGAAATTGTTATCAGTGTTGTTAGCAGTTTTTTAGCGATACTGCGTTAACGCAAAAAGTATGGTGTTATGCCGACAGCCTGTCATTATTTCACTGCTCGTTTCATATAATGTACAAAAATTTACCGAAAGGTCGGACAATATGAAACTGAACATGAAACGATTTGAATTTAAACGGCTAAGAACACGAATTCCCGCACTTATAGTCCTGCTCGGCTGTTTTACCGTCATTGCGGCAACTGCAGACTACTCGCAGATGAGCGTGAGAGCGTCAACATCTCACGTTACAAACAAGAAAACCATCGTACTTGACGCAGGGCACGGCGGAACAGACAGCGGTGCGGTCGGCATAAACGGAGAGCTTGAAAAGAATATCAATCTCGCTATTGTGCGTGACCTAAGCGATATGCTGACATTATCGGGATTTAACGTAGTGCTGACCCGTGACAGCGATATTTCGATACACGATGAAGGCGTAAAAGGCACACGGGAACAAAAGGTTTCCGATATGAAGAACCGTCTTGATATTATAAACAAGTACGGGGACTGCCTGTTCCTGTCCATCCATCAGAACAAGTTCACCGAGCCTGAATATTTCGGCGCACAGATTTTCTACACGGCGAACAACCCAGACAACCGTATGATAGCGCAGATAATGCAGGATAATTTCAAGACAATACAGCCGGGCAATGACAGACAGATAAAGCAGGAGGGCGACGAGCTGTACCTTTTCAAGAACACAAAGATACCTGCCGTGCTGATAGAATGCGGATTTCTCTCAAATCCCGATGATGCGGCAAATCTGTCGGACGCCGCCTATCAGCGTAAGGTAGCCTATACTATATACAACGGGATACTTACATATCTCACCTCAAAGCCTGTGGACAATGCAGGTCGGACGGAAATTTCAACGAGCAGTATTCCCGAAAACAACGGTGATATTACAAGCTCCGGACAGTAATTCATCGGAAAGGACGAAAAAATGGCAAAATCAAAATCAGTATATATATGCAGTGAGTGCGGACAGGAATATCCGAAATGGAGCGGACGCTGTAATGCCTGCGGCGCATGGAACACGCTTGAAGAAACGCTTATACAGCCAAAATCCCACGGTCTTGCGAAAAGCACGGGCGGCGGCAGACTTCCGCTTTCAAGTATAAACAACCTTTCGTTCAGTGATGAAACAAGATACAAAACGGGAATGTCGGAGCTTGACAGGGTGCTCGGCGGAGGACTTGTCAAAGGCTCGCTTGTTCTGCTCGGCGGCGACCCGGGTATCGGCAAATCGACGCTCCTTTTACAGATATGCGGCTGTCTTGCGCAGGATAAGACCGTGCTGTACATATCAGGAGAGGAAAGCGAACGTCAGATAAAGCTCCGTGCCGACAGGCTGGGTGTTTCGAGCGGCGGGCTTTATATCAGCGCCTGTACCGACTGCGATACTATAATAGAGGGCGTGCGTGAGAATAAGCCCGATGTTGTGATAATCGACTCGATACAGACAATGCAGTTGACAGAGCTTCAGTCCGTTCCCGGCAGTCTTGTGCAGGTAAGAGAATGTACCTCGGCGTTTATGCAGATGGCAAAGAGCCTTGAGGTAGCCGTGTTTCTTGTAGGTCATGTAAACAAGGACGGCGGTATAGCAGGTCCTAAGGTGCTTGAGCATATAGTGGACACGGTACTGTACTTCGAGGGCGACAAACAGCTAAGCTACAGAATATTAAGAGCCGCAAAGAACCGTTTCGGCTCGACCAACGAAATAGGCGTATTCGAAATGCAGGACAAGGGACTTGAGCAGGTCGAAAATCCGTCCGCAATGCTTCTTCTCGGCAGACCCGCAGGGGTAAGCGGTATAACCGTGCTTTGTACCGTCGAGGGTACACGTCCTATACTGGCAGAGGTGCAGGCGCTTGTCAGCAAGACCTCATTCTCCGCTCCACGCAGGATGACGACAGGCTTTGACTACAGCAGGCTGTGCGTTCTGCTCGCCGTGCTTGAAAAGAGGACAGGCTACAACTTCGGCGGATATGATGTATATATAAATGTTATAGGCGGGCTTAAAATAGACGAGCCTGCAAGCGACCTTGCGATCGCTCTTGCTCTTTATTCGGGACTTCGTGATATTCCGATAGGCGATGATGTAGCGATGTTCGGTGAGGTCGGTCTCGGAGGAGAAATAAGAGCGGTATCGCATATAAGAGAGCGTGTGCGTGAGGCGGCACGAATGGGATTTTCAAAGTGCATTGTGCCGAAATCCTCGCTTAAAAATCTTGACAAGAGCGAAAACTACGGAATAAGCATATACGGCGTGGCAAATCTTCAGCAGGCATTCAAGGTGCTTGAGATGTTCACAAAAGAAAGTGAAGGAAACAAAGAATGAAACTTACCGACATTTCAACAATAAGACAGCTTTTTGAAAAGCACGGCTTTTCTTTTACAAAGTCGCTCGGACAGAACTTTCTGATAAATCCGACCGTCTGCCCTAAAATTGCCGAAATGGGCGGCGCAGGGAAAAATGTCGGCGCTATAGAAATAGGCACGGGTATCGGCGTTCTGACAAGGGAGCTTGCCAAGCGTTGTGAAAAGGTCGTAGCTATTGAAATAGACACGGGGCTGAAGCCCATTCTTGACGAAACGCTCGAAGAATACGACAACGTTGAGGTTATTTTTGCGGACGTTATGGAAACAGACCTGAACAGACTTATAGCCGAGGAGTTTCCCGATATGGACGTGATAGTTTGTGCGAATCTGCCCTACTATATAACCTCGCCCGTAATAATGAAGCTGCTTGAGGAAAAACTGCCGATAAAAGCGATAACCGTTATGGTACAGCTTGAGGCGGCGGACAGGATATGTGCCGCAGTAGGAAGCCGTGAGTGCGGCGCTATCACAGCATCTATAAACTATTACGCAAAGCCGAAGAAGCTGTTTCGGGTAAACAGGGGTTCGTTCATGCCTGCCCCCAATGTTGACAGTGCGGTCATAAGTCTTGAACGGTACGAACAACCGCCGTACAAGGTCGATAACGAGCCGCTTTTCTTCGAGGTGATAAAGCAGGCTTTTGCTCAGCGCAGAAAACAGCTTGCCAATCCCGTTTCGGCATATTTCAATATACCGAAAGCGGTGCTTGCGGAAAAGATGACCGAAGGCGGTATACCGGCTACCGCAAGAGCGGAACAGCTTACGATGAGCGAGCTTGTGAAGCTGTATGAGATAATAAACGAACTGAAATTCGGATAAAGTGTTGCCACGATGTAAAAAATCGTGGCAGTTTTTATTTTGAGGTTTGTTAAACTGTTTCAGAATTTGTAACGGAGCGGGCTTGCCCATACGAAAACTGAATGACGGTCAGATATAAAAAATGTCGTATTCAGTTTGTCCAATTTTTTAGCTTCCAAGCACATTTTCATCAAAACTATTGACATTATGAAGATCTTATGATATAATTTTAGCGTAGCTGGAGTTCGCCTTGCCGCTATACGCATTGCACCGAGCAAAACTCAAACAGCTACTAGGTCGGCAGTAATAATTATTAAGGAGTAATTTTTTTATGAACACAAACACAAAATTAACGCAGAAGAGCGCTTTCAATGTACACAAAATCATGCTTAAGTTTTTAAATGACTATGAGGTGACGGAAAATAAGTTCTATAAATTAACAAACAAAATCGAAATACTGAGTGTTGCTATTCCCGCTTCAACGTACACAGCAATCCAGGATTTAATTCACACTACACTTGAACCCATTATTTTTACAAACAAGTCTTTTGATGAATTTCAGAAAATGCGTAGAGATGCTAAAAGCGAATGGTGGAACGAAGTTGTAAACAATGAACTTAGATTATTAATTGCAGGCGAAAGATAAAAAAGCATAAAACAAACAGATGATTCGGTGCAAAGTCGAACCACGGTGCAACACCGTGGTTCTTATTTTTTTGTAACAGAGGGTAGTAAAACTGTTCAGAAGTTTGTAATGAGAAACGCTTGCCCCTCCCGAAATATCAAGTCCGAAAACGCAAACTCGGCATAACAGTACGATGCGAGAGATAGTGCAGGATTGGCAAGAGTTGTGAGAAAAGTAAGGTTTGGTGCAACGGGAGGAGCAAGCTCCTCCCATACGAAAAACAGAAAATATATTTCAAATTTTGAATTGTAAAGCACACAGGCACTAGCCCTGCAAAAGTTGAATAGCTGTCGGATATGAAAGCGATGCATCCGGCGGCGTCTGAACTTCTGCTCTGCTTTATAAAAATATAATAAATACTATCTTGACTTTTGTTAAGCCATTTGATATACTAAATATGTACGATGGTCTTAAGCTCGCGTACATGAGCGTTTCGCCAGGTTTTGTGCAAAAAGTAGCGAGCAGAGAGCAGAGCAACATTAAACTTAAGTATTTATTTTGAAAAGGAGAAAATAATATGGCAAATAAAGAAATCGTTTTAAACAGCGTTCAAACATTGCATGAAAACATGGTGCTTCTCTTACACGAGTATGAGATTACCGAAGAAGAATTAGTTGATCTAGAAAGCACTCTCGACCTGCTATCAGTATCGCTACCTACCTCAGTACTCAATACCACTCGGCACTATATTGAAAACCAGCTTATGCCATTGGTGTATAGTGATAACTGTGATGGCAATTCGTACCAAGAACAATATCTGTCGGCGAAAAGACTTTGGTTAAACAATATCGTCAATACGGAGCTTCGGCCCTTTTTTTGCGAATAATCACCGAATTGCAAGTTAATGGTAAACCTGGCACAAAAGCCACGATGTAAAAATCGTGGCTTTTCTTTTTATATTTAATAGACATTTTCTCTCATTTGTGCTATACTTTAAATAAGTGTAATCTACAACATTCGCAAAGGGGGCGGCGCATGAAAAAGCATATACCGGCGGCAACGCTTGCAGTGGGTATAATCGCACTGTGTGCCGTTCTCGGCGGCTGTAACGGAGAGGGGCAGACACCTTCTGTTCAGACGACCACAACCTCCGTCACAACATCGGCAACGGTAAAAAGCACCACAGCGTCACAGACTTCACCGCAGACCGCATCGTCAATAACTACTGTAACAACAAAAGAAACAACTACTACAACCTCTGCTGTCACCACAACAAAACAGCCAGCTGTGCCGAAAACCGAGCCGCCTGCGACGGTCGCTCCTATAACAGATCCGCCTAAGACCGACCCACCACAGACCGACCCACCTCAGACAGAGCCGTCACCGCCGTATATAATCACTCCGACAGCTGACGGGGTCAAGGTTTACAGCAACGGCGACGCACTTATTGACGCATCAAATTCATCGCAGGGTTATCTGATGATAAAGCTGAAAAAGGCGATGAGCGGCAGCTACAGGATACTGGTAAATGCCGATGATATAAACGTCCGCTACACGTTCCAGCTTAATAATTCGGGAAACTATGAGGTCATACCGATAACAGAGGGAAGCGGAAGCTATACTGTGAGCGTCCTTAAAGTAACAAGCGCAGGAAAAGGAACGGTAATGTTCAAGCAGGCGCTGAGCGTTTCGGTTTCCGACAGCTTCCTGCCGTTCCTCACTCCGAACCAGTTCTGTATGTATAATTCCGGTTCATCGTGCGTTGCGCTTTCATCAACGCTGTGCGGAGGAAATAAGGATACTATAGCAAAAACAGCGGCGATTTATGATTATGTAATAAACAACATCAGCTATGTTTCCACTGCTGAAAACGGTGCAAACGGCTATATTCCCGTACCCGACACGGTGCTTGCAAACAAGAGCGGAATATGCTTTGACTATGCCTCGCTTATGGCGGCAATGCTCCGCTCGCAGAAAATTCCGACAAAGGTTGTTGTCGGCTACGCAGGCGACATCTATCACGCATGGATAAGCGTGTATGCAGACGGAAGCGGTTGGATAGACGGCTATATCTATTTTGACGGCAACAAATGGAACAGAATGGACCCCACCTTTGCGGCAAGCGCTAAGGACGAAAACGATTATAAAAGCATAGTTGATTTCATATCGGACGGAAGCAACTATTCCGTGATATATTATTATTGATAAGCGAAAAATGATACGGAGGGATAAAATGAGCAAAAAGCACTACCTTTCAAACGAGGATATTTCGATACTCTGCTCCGAGCTTGCGTCGGTCGTAAGCTCAGGTCTTACAATAACAGACGGGATACTCGTCATATTACAGGACGGAGAGGATAAGAACAAGGCGGCGCTCCTTGAAAAGATACTCCGCTCTATAGAAACCGGCAGCAGTATAACAAGAGCATTTGACAAAACCGAAGTGTTCCCTAACTATTTCATAAAGATGCTTGAGGTCGGAGAAAGCACCGGCAGGCTTGATACCGTGCTGGCTTCTCTTGCCGACTATTACGCAGGCATAGACGAAATAAGCACCTCGATCAAAAGTGCGATTGCATACCCTTCGGTACTGCTTATCATTGTTTTTGCGGTGATTATTCTGTTGTCGGTTTATGTGCTTCCGATATTCTCGGACGTATTCGCACAGCTCGGACTTACCCTGCCCGACAGCGCACAGTGGATTATGAGCGTCGGAGGCGTCATAAGCGATGTTGCTATATTGATAATCGGAATACTCGCCTTTGCGATAATACTCGGCGTTGTGCTTTACAACTTTGTAAGGCCTTTCAGAAAAGCGGTTCTTCGTGCGGTTTCTCACACGAAAACGGCAAAAACTCTGTATGCCGCAAGATTTTCAGCCGCTCTTTCAATGACGCTTTCCAGCGGAATGGATATAGACGAATCGCTCGATATGTGCGAAAATCTGCTCGAAAACGAATATATGCGTGAAAAGCTGAGCCTCTGCCGTAAGGAAATGGCGGACGGAAAGCCTTTCGTTGACGCACTCGACAACACGGGTATGTTCTCTGCGGTCAATATGAGAATGATAAACATCGCATTCAGCACAGGCACGCTCGACAAGACTATGGCAACGATAGCGGAAAATGCGGAAAAGAAGGTTTCGGCTGTTATACAGACCTCCGTTGCCCGCTTTGAGCCTACTATGGTAATAATCATGGCTGTAGCCGTAGGTTTCATACTTCTTTCCGTAATGATACCGCTGATGAGCGTAATGACGGTCATAGGATAATATCGGTGATAATATGAAAACAAGAAATCATTCAAGTGCATTTTACATAATAAGAGATGCGGTCATTGCGGTCGCTCTTTCTGCGGCGGCTGTTGCGATTGTCACGCTGTCGATAGCCGGCAGTGAGGAAAACCGCAGGAGCGAAAATCTCAGAATAATCGAAAACGGTGTACGCAAGGCGGCGGCGGAGTGCTATGCCGTTGAAGGGTTTTACCCCGATAGCATAGGATACCTTATTGAAAATTATGACCTGCATATAGATAAAAACAGCTGTATAGTGCATTACAGTCCGGTTTCATCAAATATAATGCCGGATATAAAAGTAATTGCTAAATGAAACCCAACATTCAAGTCAGGAGGAAAAGATGCTCCGAAGTCGTTCAAATACGTTAAAAACGAATAAAAGCGGCGTAGATATGATTTTTGTGCTGACGGTATTTGTACTGTTCGTGTGCTGTCTGCTGGCGGCGGTGCTTGCTTTTGCCAAAGCATATAAGCATTTCGGAAGCGAGATCGAAAAGCGCTTTGATACCGCTACCGCACAGACTCTTGTGCTTCAGAAGCTCCGCAGTTATGACAGCGGCGCAGTATCCGTCGGCAAGCAGGGAGATACGGATTATCTCGGCTTTTCGGATACGATAGACGGCGAAAGCTACATGACGTATATTTACTGCTATGACGGGGAACTGAGGGAACTGTTTGTCGAAAGCTCCGCTCCTTTTATTGCCGAAAACGGAAACACATTGTTCCCGGCGGATAAGTTCACAGCGACTGCCGATAAAAACATAATCAGCTTCGCAATAACCTGTAACGGTGTGCAGACCTCGTCGCACTACTGTCTGAGGAGCGGAAAGGAAGGTGCCGGATGAGCATAAAAAGACGTTCAAGAAACGGAGCATTCCTTATCGAACTGCTGACGGTGATCGCAATATTTGCCGTATGTGCGGCGGCTTGCGTGAGAGTTATCGGAATTGCGGCAAGCGAAATGAAATATGCCGAGCGTCTGTCGGACGCACAGATAAAAACAGCCGACATTGCCGAGTGCTATAAAAGCGGCGAAAGTATATCCGAGCTGTCACAGCGATATGCCGATGGCGACATCAGGATACAGCTTTCCGAAAGAACATCAGGAAACATACAGTACCTTGACATCACCGCCTCGGACGATGAAAACACATATATCACCATAACAAGTGCAAGGAGGGTTGCCTCTTGAAAAACAGCGCACGCAGTGAGAACAGCAGAAAAAGCCTGAACAGCATCGGGCTGTCCTCGCTTCTTGTCATATTCGTGGTGCTGGCGTCGGTCACACTGTCGGTCATGTGTCTTATTACGGTAAGGCAGGACCTTGACAGAGCAAAAAGACTTGCCGTAACGCACGAGGAATATTACTCTGCCGACACTAAGGCGACCGAAAAGCTCGACAGCCTTTATCTCCTTCTTGCTAATGACAGTGTAACGGATATTTCTGCGGCGGCAAGGGAGCTTGGCATTGAAGTGACAGGTGGGACCCGTGAAAACCGTATTCTGACATTCTCGTGGAGCGAAACCGTAAACAGCGGGAGCAGGCTTGTATGCAAGGCAGAATACGAAAACGAGAATCTCGTCATAACAAGCTGGAAAATTATAAGCAATAACTATTACGAAGAAGAAAACTCGCTTCCTGTGTGGAATGGCGAGAGTTTACCGGTATAAAAACAGCCGACAGTGAAAGGATAACATTATGGAACTGATGGAAATACTTAAGGGTGCAGTTGAAAAGAAAGCCTCGGATATTTTTATTATATCGGGTCTTGCCGTGACATATAAGGAAAACGGCATTATCACCAAGCAAAACGACAATATGATACTGCCTGCCGAGGCGGAAAGGCTGATAAAAGAAATATACCGTCTTGCAGGAAGGGATATATCAAGATACGAGGAAACGGGCGACGATGACTTTTCGGTATCCGTAAAGGGACTCAGCCGTTTTCGTATAAGTGCGTACAAGCAAAGAGGAAGTATGGCGGCGGTCATCCGTGTAGTTGAATTTGATATACCCGATTACAATGAGCTTAATATTCCGCAGGAGGTCATAACCGATACAGTAGCAAGAACAAAAGGTCTTGTGCTCGTCACAGGCCCCGCAGGCGGCGGTAAATCTACCACGCTCGCCTGCATAATTGACGAAATCAACAAGCAGAGAAACAGCCATATAATCACACTGGAAGACCCTATAGAGTATCTTCACAAGAACAAAAAGAGTATAATAAGCCAGCGTGAAATAAACAGCGACAGCAAGAGCTATATCGTAGCGTTAAGAGCCTGCCTGCGTCAATCCCCCGATGTTATACTGCTCGGTGAAATGCGTGACTATGAAACGATAAGCACAGCGCTTACAGCCGCTGAAACAGGTCACCTTGTTATCTCCACTCTGCACTCTGTCGGAGCGCAGAATACGATTGACAGAATTATTGATATTTTCCCGCCGAGCCAGCAACAGCAGGTTCGTATCCAGCTCTCTCAGCTTTTATGCTCGGTAATATCTCAGCAGCTTATCCCCTGCGAAGACGGAATACTGCGTCCTGCATTTGAAATCATGAAGTGCAACAACGCTATAAGAAATATGATAAGAGAATCAAAGACCCACCAGATAGACACCGTTATCACAGCGTCGGGTGAATCGGGTATGTTTACTATGGACTCCTACCTTATGCATATGTACAGAAACGGTCAGATTAGCAAGAGCGAGCTTGTCAAGCACGCATCTCACCCTGATATTATGCTCAGAAAAATCGGAGAAGATAAGTAAAATTCACGAAAATATAAAGTTTGGTTCAGAATTTCATAAAATTAAAAAGGCAGGCTCAAAAGTGCCTGCCTGTAAACCGCTTTCCACACAAAAAAGAAAAACAGCATCACTACAACCTCTGCTGCGGTATGCTGTTTCTCATGACGGAAAGAAAAGTAAAAACGTGAGGTAGACATCATCTCAAATCTACATCTCAACCTTACGAGCATATTATGCCACATCGTGGTTACATTTCGGTTACATTGCGAACAGCAGCCGGAATCGCCGTCATATTTCTATTTATACGATAGTTGATTCAACATTTTAGCAAGCGAATTGTGCATATTTACACGATATTAGTTATTTCTGTAAGCCTGATTTACAGAATATAGCATCATATTTACACAAATCGCCAACAGTGCAACGCTTGTTGCATAACATCAATCAGAAATTTTGAATTTTGCTTAAATTATTTTCACGCTTTAGCGTAAAATTTCATTAAAGCACACGTTAAGACGAAAGAAAAAACAGGGAGGTGAAAAAATGCCGAATAAGATACATATTACTATGTTCGGTCAGTTTTCAATATCATACCGTGACAAGCGTCTGTGCGAAAACGAGTACAGGGGTTCGAAAATGATCTTGCTTCTTGAATATCTGATCTCACAGCGTGGCAGAGAGATAACCCAGAATGAGCTTATCGACCTTTTTTGGTCGGACAGCAAAAATCCTGCCAATGCCCTTAAAACGCTGGTACACAGGACAAGAGCGATGCTTGACGAGATGATACCCTGCGGCGGCAGGCTCATAGCCGGAAGCCACAGCTCATACGCATTTACGGAAACCGACGACTGTGTTATAGATTCCTCTCTTTTCAAAGAGTACATAAGCAAAGCGGAAGACGAGTCGCTTTCCAGAACAAGACGCATAAGTATGTATAAAAAGGCTATCGCCCTTTATAACAGCGGCTATCTTGCAGGAGCTGTCGGAGAAACGTGGGTACAGCCTATAAACGTATATTTTCACGCTATATACAATTCCGCAGTTGACAAATGCGCTCAGCTGCTCTACCCTATGGGCAAATTTTCCGAAATAATAACGCTTTGTGAGCGTGCCACAATGCTTGACCAGTCCGATGAAAAAATGCACGCAAACCTTATCCGTGCCTTTGTCGCAATGGGCGATTATGAACGTGCCGCAAAGCAGTACGACTATATCCGCACATATCTGACCGAGCAGTACGGTGCCGCACCGGGCGCTCACCTCACCGAGCTTTATGAGCTTACGGTAAAGCCAAGAAATGATGTACAGAATAATCTCGATGCGGTAATAGGCGATCTCACGGGCGATGACAGCAAGGAGCAAAAAGGCGTTTTTTACTGCCAGTACGAAATATTCAAATACATATTCCGTCTGTACAGGCGTGAAAGTCAAAGAATCGAGAGCAAGCTGTCTATCTGCCTTGTTTCTGCGGTTGACAGCAGTAAAAATGAACTTAAGAATATAAAACTGCTTGAAAAGGCAATGGATAAAATTTCGTTCAGCATAAGCAATTCGCTGAGAATGAGAGATGTATACACACGCTACAGCAGAAGCCAGTATCTTCTTTTGTTACTTGATGCGGACAAAAGCTCGTTTGACGGCATAGAGGAACGTATTATGACGAGGTTCAGACGAAGTAAGACGATGGACGGCGTAAATGTAAATTTTAATTTCAAGGAAATATGAAATTCACCCCTGCAAGTGTAGGGGCAGTTGTTTTAACAAGCAGATATCCAATACCGATTGTGAAACTTTCACCTATGTTTATGCTGAATTTAGTTAACAAATCGTGTAATGATAAAGTTGCATTAGACAATTGTTACAACCTAACCTGCTTTAACTTACTTTACAGCGCACTTTTGTAGAACTTACAAATGTCAACGATTTCACTCGTTGACAAAAACAGGCAGCAATGATATAATTCAAATGTTACTTAATTTACACAAACAGTAGGATATTATATGAAAAAATTTGTTGTTATAATTATATGCGCGGCAGTTGCGGTCGCTCTCGGTGTTGCGGGCGTGATAATATTTATGCCTAAAGGCGAAAGCATACATTTTGACCGTGAATTTATCAAGCGTGAAAACGGACTTGTGGCGGAAGAAGGAAGCACTCCTTACGGAACGTCGGAGAATATTTCGATGAATGTCAGTCTGACCGCTGATAAGGATAATCTGTATAAGGCAGACGGCAATTTAAAAATCGGCAACAGGACAATAAATATCACGAGTGCCACAAAGGTAGAATTCGGGTATTTTTTAGAGGAAAATAATTCTGAAAATTCCGTTGATGTTATTTTCAGTACAAATGATGAAGACGATATAGTCGTAATAATCCGCGAGGGCGATTATACGGGCGTGTGGTATACCAAGGAGTTTATTCCCGAGTATCTCAAGGAAAGCTCGGCTGAGTGATCAAACCGGAGGCAATGATGAAAAAGACGATTGTAATTATTATAAGTGTTTTAGTCGTACTGGGAGCGGTTGCAGCAGGACTTATACTGTTTTTACCGCGCAATGAAACGATACATATTGAAAATCCGTTTGTAAAGACGCATATCGCCGATGCCGAGGTTCAGGGTGATATGCCGGATGGCACAAAGCTTGATACCGTTATCGACATAACTGTTACCGTGAATAACGCGGGACTGTGCAGTGCGAACGGAACGGTAAAGCTTGGTGAGCAGACATTTGAGATAAATGATATTACCGCATCGGCAGACGGCTATACTCTTAGCCAAAAAGATAACGGCAGTACCGTTGCCGCATTGTATTGGCACAGAGATGACGAGAAGAATACATCAATTATGATAAACAGTGGCGATTATTACGGCAGCTGGTGGTACAGCAAGGATTAAATAAAACGGCGGACTGTCCGAAAAAGGACAGTCCGCCTTGTTATATATCCTGTTTTATCAGAGCGTGAAGCTGCCGCCGTGGTTTGCCTTTCTCCAGTCAACATACTCTTCATATGTTCCCTGTCTGTCGTAGCAGCCCTTGTCAGCGATTTCTATTATACGGTTTGCGACCGTCTGTACTATCTCATAGTCGTGAGAAGCGAACAGTACGTTGCCCTTGAAGTCCGAAAGACCGTTGTTTACGGCGGTGATGCTTTCAAGGTCGAGGTGGTTGGTAGGTCTGTCGAGGATAAGAACGTTTGACTGGAACAGCATCATGCGTGAGAACATACAACGTACCTTCTCTCCGCCGGATAAAACGTCAACATTCTTGAATATATCATCGCCCGAGAACAGCATTCGTCCTAAGAAGCCACGCAGATATGTTTCGGTTTCGTCCTTTGAATACTGTCTTATCCAGTCAAGGATGGACAGCTTACAGCCGTTGAAGAATGCACTGTTATCCTGAGGGAAGTAGCTTACGCTTGCGGTGCTTCCCCACTTGATAAAGCCCTCGTCCGGTTCTTCTTCGCCCATCAGTATCTTGAACAGTGTGGTAACGGCAATCTCATTATCGCCAACAAAAGCAATCTTGTCGTTTCTGCCGACAGTAAAGCTGACGTGATCTAGCACCTTAACGCCGTCAACCGTCTTTGTAAGCCCTTCGACCTGTAAAATATCCTTGCCTATCTCACGCTCCATATCAAAGCTGATGAACGGATAACGTCTGCTTGACGCAGGCAGTTCCTCTACAGTCAGCTTGTCAATGAGCTTCTTTCTCGATGTAGCCTGCTTTGACTTGGACTTATTCGCCGAGAAGCGCTGGATAAAGCTCTGTAATTCCTTTATCTTTTCTTCGTTCTTCTTGTTCTGCTGCTTTAACATCTTCTGTATAAGCTGCGAAGATTCATACCAGAACTCGTAGTTTCCGACATACATCTTGATCTTTGTATAGTCTATATCTACCGTGTGGGTACAAACGTTGTTTAAGAAGTGACGGTCGTGCGATACAACGATAACCGTACCGAAATACTCTGCAAGGAAGTCCTCAAGCCAAGCCACAGCGTCAATATCAAGGTGGTTCGTAGGCTCGTCCATAAGGATTATATCAGGATTTCCGAAAAGTGCCTGTGCGAGCAGTACCTTGACCTTTTCATTACCTGCAAGACTGCTCATCTGAGCGTACATAATACTCTCGTCAAGACCAAGACCCTGTACGAGCTTTGATGCGTCACTTTCAGCCTCCCAGCCGCCAAGCTCGGCAAATTCGCCCTCAAGCTCGCTTGCGAGGTTTCCGTCCTCCTCTGTGAAGTCCTCCTTCGCATAAAGAGCGTCCTTCTGCTTCATTACCTCATAAAGACGGGGATTTCCCATTATTACCGTTTCCTGGACTGTGTATTCGTCGTATGCGTAGTGGTCCTGTTTAAGCACCGACATACGCAGACCCTCCTGAACCGTGACCGTACCCGTTGTAGGCTCGAGTGCACCGCAGAGTATCTTTAAGAATGTGGACTTTCCTGCGCCGTTTGCACCGATAACGCCATAGCAGTTGCCGGCTGTGAACAGCAGGTTTACGTCCTTGAACAACATCTGTCCGCCGAATGAAAGACTAACGTCCGATACTGTAATCATTTTTGTTTCCTTTCTCTTTTTACACTTTAAATCTTATGATTTCCGTACTTTTTTCTGTTTCTCACTCCGTGTTTTAACCATATAGATTTAAGTATATCATATTGCAAGGAATAATGCAAGCAAAACCGCAGAAATAAAGGAAATTATAGCTTACAGCAGTATTATTGCACGGACAGCTCCATAGTTTCTGCGTCAAGCTCATACGTTGTCACAGAGCCATCGTCATTCTCCGTGCCGATAATAAAGCAGGGCTTGTCTGGGTACTTGTTCTGATTTACGCTGATTACACCGTCTACCGTTATCTGCTTGTCGAGCATTACATTGATAAAAGTCCACGCCCTTTTGCTGTTCTTATTATATGTGTCTGTGATTCCGTACATTCCCGTTCCGTCGCCGAAGCCAAGCATAAAGACGCTTTTCCCTTCTCCCGCCGTATAAGTGTTTACATAGCTCTCCTCCATATCTTCGTCAAGGCTGTACACGCTTAAGCAGTCATAGCCGGTATCATGGCCGGTGGCACCGCCGTAGTTTATATTGCCGTACTTCACAAGCCGCAGAGGGAACACGGCCTTCTTATTTCTATACGAGTCGAGATTTATAAAGCTCACTCGTCCCTCATAGGTATACGTCTTGCCGTTATCAAGATTCACGCAGACCGTTTTATCAGCATTGCCGTCCGGGTAAGAAATAAGATTTTCCGCAATAAAGCTGAATCTGTCGTCCTCCTTTTCGAACACCTGCTCCTGCGTTATAAGGTCAAATATTCTTACTCCGTTCATATCCGAAACCGCCAGCTTATCGCCGTTTCTGTTAATTCCGATGCCGTCGGCGCTTTTCTCTGTTTCAATATTGCTGAGCAGTATTTTTCCGTGAGCACCGTATATATTATATCTGCCGTCCTCATTGCCATCTCCGATTATATATCCGAAGCTTTGCAATCTGTCAAGCGTCCTGTCGCCTTTCACAAACGGAGTGCCGTCAAGGTTCAGATAGTAATTCACTGTTGCAGAGTTTTTGCCCGTTTCGTCGTACATAAGCACGCTGAGCGTCACCGCTTTGCCTTCTGTTATGCAAGGGCTCATATAACTCTGATCTACTCTGTTGCTCACATAGTATTCCTCATAATGACGGTTTCCGTACCTGTCTGTATAATAAAGCCTTTCGCCGTCATCTGCAACAAAAATATAATTCGCTATATTTTTCGTTATTTCGGGCGTGCTTTCATAATATGCGGCACCTGCGTAGAAATCAAGCGGCGAATAACCGTTTGCCGCACTGTTGCCGGCATTGCACATTCCGCTTATTCCTTCCATCTCCGCCTTGCCGTTGAGATCATTTACCGTTACACCGATAAGCTCAGGCGCATAGCCGTTATAATCATAGCCGTTTTTGTTATTTATGTATGTCTTAGATACAAAATATCCGTCGGGCGACATTGCGCTGACAAATTCATACCTTGCCTCGAGTGCGACCTTGCCGTCCTTTCCGATAAAGCCTGCTCTGCCGTTCTCAGCCGCCAGATAAGCCATATAACCGTTTTCCATCGGCTGAATATCATACTTAGTAGTCAGCAGTACGTTCATATCCCTGTCATAGCAGGTGAAGCTACCGTCATCGTTTCTTATTACCACGCTTCCGCTGTTTTCGCTTATTCTGGGCTTGTTTTCATACTGTGCCAACAGCTGACCGTACTTGTCATAGATATAATACTTGTCATAGTCAAAGCACATCAGCCTGTCGCCGTATGCCTTTGCGCACACGAACTTTCCTATGCTCTTTCCGTATGCCGTGTAATATTCGGCAAGGGAATTACTGTCCTTGGTTTTGTAGAAATCGTTTCCCAGAACCGTAAACGCCCTCTCGTACACCGCATATACATGACCGCTGTTCCTGTCTGCCATAGCATACTTTTTTCTGATTTTATCCTGTTTGCCCGAATCTTTTTCACGGTCGGAGCTGAACGATGCGATATACAGCTTATCGCCGTATTCATTCAGATTGAAGCTGACGGAGGATGAAACCGTCAGCACAGGGCAAAGCCTGTTATCGTATATCACCGTCTGACTGGGCTTATTGCTTTGTATAAGGTCGCAGGCTGTGTATTCGTTCATTGAATATCTCTCAGACGAGCCTTGCAACACCGCTTTATTGCCGAACAGATCTTTTACCGCAGTATGCTCCTCCTCGCAGTATCTTATAAGCCTTGTACTGTCCGTGTCAATTACCGATGCGTTGACAAGCTCGTTTTCCGTATCGGTACTTATAAGCGTTTCTCCGGGAGCTACTATTCTGCCGCTTAATGTGCGGCTGTTGCAGACTATAAAATATCCGTCATCTATACGGCAATCGCAATACTGCGGATTGTACTTTCTGTATACCTCGTTGTATGACTTTGCGTTTTTTGCTACAGGTATCATATCGCTGTAAATATAATCCCACATATCTTCGTCAAAAGTATTGCCTGCAATCTCGGAGAAATAAAAATCCCCCAGAAACATATTCTCCCCATCAAACTTTTCAAAGTCCTCAGGGTCGTACCAGCTATGCACTGTATCCGCAAACATCAGCTTGTCGGACGCATAGCTAAGCCTTCCTATTACCGTATTTCCGCTCATATCTATGACGGAATACTCCGTGCCGCTTTTAACATAGGCGTAGCCGTCCGCATAATATCCGCTTGCCCCGTCAAACTTCGCGTCCGTCACCTTTTCGCCGTTTGTGTTGATATATCCTATTTTAGCATTATCGTAGTAAGGCGCAAGTCCGCAGTTGAACGAGCCGAACTGATAATCGCTCTCAAACTGCTTTCCGCTTGCGGTATATCCGCAGTATTTTCCCTTTTCATAAACGCAGGCATAGCCGCTCATATCAAATCCGCTGACAATGTGCGAACCTGTTGAACACAGATATATTTCGTTTGCGTTATCGCAAAGCAGAACATCTCTGATAAAGCCCTTATCATCTCTTTTAAGCAGTACCGCACCGCTGTCGTAAGACTTTATATCGGCACCGCACAGATACTCTCCGCCGACCTGTTCAAACGTATCGGCTTTGAGCAGCTTTGCCTTATACAGCCTGCTTTCGTCATCCGTACCGTCACAGACGATGAGCAGCTTTCCGCTTTTTACAATACGGTCGTAATAGTCGGTAAGCTGTGTACCGTCCGCCGAGAACACAGCATACTCCCTTGTAAAGTCAAGCGTTGTTTCGTTACTGCTTTCAGCTTGTCTGAAGCCGATATATTTATCATCGTATATCGCTGATATTCCCGTGCCGTTTGCAAGCTCGGTCACTTTTCCGTCGGAACTGAGAAGGCTGTATATTATGTCATAGTAATTTCCGTTTTCCGTACCGGTTGTGATTTCAGGCATAAGCAGAGAGTACGCAAACGCATAACCGCTGTCGTTCATATCCGAGGCATAGCTGAACATTCTGCCGTCAAACGCTTTTCTTCCCCTGCTGTCGACAAATCCGACATTGCCGTTTTCGTCTGTGACCTTAGCAAGTCCCTTATCCGAAAAGCTCCCTGCAAAGCTGTACTGCGGCTGTGCTACAAACTCGCCGTCCTTTTTTATGTATCCGAACTTTCCGTCAACCGCAACGGGCGCAACGTCATTTGTATCCTCGTTAAAGGCATAAGCCGCACTGTACTGCGGTTTCAGCGTGGTGCTTCCGCTCTTGTCGGCATAGCCCCACTTCCCGTCAATGCACACGGGCGTCACCGATTGTATGAACAGCTTGTCGCCCGTGCCGTAAAGCGTTTCCGTTTTATCGCCGTACATTCCGAATATATCAAATACAAACACCGCAAGGCTTGCCGCTCCGAGCGCCAGCACACCTGCCGCACCGCCTATTATCGTACCGACAGGGCTTTTCTTCTTTTCCTGCGGTGTTTCACCCGTAAAAGCCGCACAGAACGGGCAGAATTTTACGTTTTCATCTATTTCTCGTTTGCAGTTGGGACATATTTTATTCATTGTTGTTTGCCTTTCATTCTGCTTGTTCCATCGTTTCAAGATCGGTGCTTAATTTATAAGCCGTCCTTTTTCCGCTTTCGTCATATATGCCTATCCACACCTCATTGTCCTGCACGCTGAACTCGGACACATTTTCAAAATACTTTTCGTTGCCGTTCCAAGCGTTCACAAGCCTTATGTTACGCACTGCGGTATCATCAATACGGTCGATATATGCGTACAGCCCGCTTCCGCTATTGTAATCGTCAACTATATACAGTATTCCGTCGTCCGAAGAATAGGTCCTTACAAGCTTCACTTCCATATTTTCGTCTATCTGATACACATTCAGCTCCCAAAGTGCAGGATAAAGATAGTTTATCTGATTGGGCAGATACGAAAATGTGCAGCACATAAGCGGATATTCAGCATTTTCGGTTATATGCCCTTCGCTGTTATTGCCGGGATTTCTGAACACGACACGGTCGCCCGGAAGTTCAAAACTCTTTTTGGTGTCAAGGTCAATGAAAGTATATGACCATCCTCCTGCCGCTTCATTGTAGACGCCTGTCTTTATCAGATTTTCGTAAATAAAATCAACATTTGAACCGTCGGTATCGGGCTTATATATTATCTCTCCTGTAGTCTTGTCGTACACGATTGCACTTCCGGTATAGCTTTTGACCAGTACACTGTTTCCGACAATGCTTATCGCCTCGATGCTGTCAGGGTCTTTGATGTCTTTGAGCGTAAGCATAACAGATCCGTCCGAATTATAAAGGACAGCAGGCTGACCGTTTTCGGCAACGCCGAGAACATACCCGCCATTTATAAGCTGTAACTTACGTCCGTTGCGGTACAGCCTCTCGCCATTCAGTCCAAGCAATCTGCATTCTATTTCATCATTAATATAACAACTTGCCTCTACACAGATAGTATCGCCGTTTATCTGTACTGCCGAATAATCTAATGCAACGTTTTTATACTCTTCAAAAAGCTCGTTTCCGTAGAAATCTGACGGCAGACGCCGTTCGTTGGTATCGGGCAGAATTTCAATATCATTGAAATTAATGCTCTTGCAGCCGCTGAACTTATCGGTGTAATATCGATATCCGTCAAAGTAGCTGTAGAGCGATTTGCTGTCGGTGATGCTGTTTGCTATATCACTTACAGCCGACTCTGTTTTAACAACGGTTTCGCCGTTTCTGTTCTCTATTGCCGCTGTGTAATCCGCATAGAGATTGCCGCTTTCAAGAATTCCGGCGTGGTTCGCCGTCCTTGATACAAAATATCCGTCGGGTGTCATACCGGTAACACAATGGTATTTCGGCTCAATAACCGTTTTCCCGTCGGCAGATAAGAAACCTATCAACCCTTTTTGGTTATCGGCAAACGAGCAGTATCCGTTTTCTATCGGCTGAATATCATACTTTGTAGTCAGCAGTATGTTCATATCCCTGTCATAACAGGTGTATGTTCCGTCATCGTTTTTCACTACGGTATTTCCGTTATATGCGCTTATCTTCAGTCTGTTTTCGTATTCTCCGAGCAAATTTGCATAGCGGTCATAAAGATAATACTTGTCATAGTCAAAGCAAAGAACTCTGTCGCCGTATGCCTTTACATACGGATATGTACCTATATTAACGCCGTAGCTTGTGCTTACGGTATAGACGGTGTACATATCCGTTTCATCGACAATATAGTCATCGTCAATTTCTTTGTATACGTCCGGTTTGGAGATGAAATAATCACTGATAAAGTCGGCATTATAAATTGTATAAAGTGTTCTTCCGTTCCATTTGTCGATTATCGCATTATTGTTTTCTTCATTTCCGTTACTGATGTTTTTGACATACAACAGATCACCGAGATCCGTTATGTTCATCGATGTTTGCGAGTGTATGTCAACAGACGGCATAAAGCTATTGTCATATATTAAAATTTGCCGTGCAACACGGTTGCCGTTGCGTAAATCAAGTGCCGTGCAACCGTTAGAATTTATGAGGTTATAGCCCGATACCACATACTTATTGCCGAATATATCCGCAAGATAGGTCGTAGTATCGTCACAGTAACGTATCACGGGAGCAGAGTCTATACATATAACGTTTGCATTGTTCATTTCATCTTCTTTGTTTACTTTCCCGTCGGGCGACATAAGAAGATGTGTGGATTTGTTTATTTCATGTGTCAGAATATAACCGTCATTGCCGAGTTTTCCGCTGTCGGTTCTTCTGTAGTCAAAAGCTATATCGACATCCGGGTTTCTGCTTTTTACTACCATTCTCTCGGTTAATAATTTTATATTGCTTCTGCCGAATATGTTGTTATTCATATCGGCGTTGTTGCCGACATAATAGAAATCCCCCAGAAACATATTCTCCCCGTCAAACCCCTCAAAGTCCTCAGGGTCGTACCAGCTGTGCACGGTATTTGCAAACATCAGCTTGTCGGACGCATAGCTAAGCCTTCCTATTACGGTATTTCCGTTCATATCTATAACGGAATACTCCGTGCCGCTTTTTACATAGGCGTAGCCGTCCGCATAATATCCGCTCGCGCCGTCAAACTTTGCATCCGTCACCTTTTCGCCGTTTGTGTTGATATATCCTATTTTTGCATTATCGTAGTAAGGCGCAAGTCCGCAGTTGAACGAGCCGAACTGATAATCGCTCTCAAACTGCTTTCCGCTTGCGGTATATCCGCAGTATTTTCCCTTTTCATAAACGCAGGCATAGCCGCTCATATCAAATCCGCTGACAATGTGCGAACCTGTTGAACACAGATATATTTCGTTTGCGTTATCGCAAAGCAGAACATCTCTGATAAAGCCCTTATCATCTCTTTTAAGCAGTACCGCACCGCTGTCGTAAGACTTTATATCGGCACCGCACAGATACTCTCCGCCGACCTGTTCAAACGTATCGGCTTTGAGCAGCTTTGCCTTATACAGCCTGCTTTCGTCATCCGTACCGTCACAGACGATGAGCAGCTTTCCGCTTTTTACAATACGGTCGTAATAGTCGGTAAGCTGTGTACCGTCCGCCGAGAACACAGCATACTCCCTTGTAAAGTCAAGCGTTGTTTCGTTACTGCTTTCAGCTTGTCTGAAGCCGATATATTTATCATCGTATATCGCTGATATTCCCGTGCCGTTTGCAAGCTCGGTCACTTTTCCGTCGGAACTGAGAAGGCTGTATATTATGTCATAGTAATTTCCGTTTTCCGTACCGGTTGTGATTTCAGGCATAAGCAGAGAGTACGCAAACGCATAACCGCTGTCGTTCATATCCGAGGCATAGCTGAACATTCTGCCGTCAAACGCTTTTCTTCCCCTGCTGTCGACAAATCCGACATTGCCGTTTTCGTCTGTGACCTTAGCAAGTCCCTTATCCGAAAAGCTCCCTGCAAAGCTGTACTGCGGCTGTGCTACAAACTCGCCGTCCTTTTTTATGTATCCGAACTTTCCGTCAACCGCAACGGGCGCAACGTCATTTGTATCCTCGTTAAAGGCATAAGCCGCACTGTACTGCGGTTTCAGCGTGGTGCTTCCGCTCTTGTCGGCATAGCCCCACTTCCCGTCAATGCACACGGGCGTCACCGATTGTATGAACAGCTTGTCGCCCGTGCCGTAAAGCGTTTCCGTTTTATCGCCGTACATTCCGAATATATCAAATACAAACACCGCAAGGCTTGCCGCTCCGAGCGCCAGCACACCTGCCGCACCGCCTATTATCGTACCGACAGGGCTTTTCTTCTTTTCCTGCGGTGTTTCACCCGTAAAAGCCGCACAGAACGGGCAGAATTTTACGTTTTCGTCTATTTCTCGTTTGCAGTTGGGACATAATTTACTCATATTTTTTCTCCGTTATATCTGTCTTAATTTATAGTCTCGGCACGCCCTCTGATTCACATATCGTGCGATCGCTTTTCCGTAAGGCTGAAGTACATTACGCACATACGAAAGACTGTCGCAGTCCTTTTCGATGAATGAATCTGTTTTAGAAACGTATTTCATACGCTTTGGATAAGCATATGTCTGTTCGATTTTCACGGTGTAGATCATATTTTCCTCCAAATTACAACATCAACAGCCGTTTTTTATATTTGCGTTCATCATTCAACGTTCATTACTTCATTAAACTCTCTGACCACTCTTCTCAGCCCGCTGTCAATGAGCAGATTTCCTTTTGTCGCAATCTCTTTAGGTATCTCCCTGTAATACGCCTCGGCGATTCCACCGGTTATACACGCAATGGTATCGCTGTCGCCGCCTATAGAAATTGCCTTTCTTATCGCACTCTCGTAAGAGTCTGATTCAAAGAATGCTTCAAGTGCAGGCGGAACAGAATATGACGCTCTGCTGTCAAAGACATAATCTCTGCGAATTTCATCAAGCGGTTGAAATCTGTAACCGTACATTTTCTCTATTGTCCGCTTGATGCTGTCCTTGTCCTCTTGCTTTCGTGCAAGGAATACGCAGGTTGCCACTGCCTTTGCACCCTTTATCGCCTCACGGTTATGGTGCGTGTAGTAACAGCTTGCCTTTACTTCCTTTAAAAGCGGCTTCAGGTCGTCAAACGCATAACCGATAGCCGTCACCCTCATCGCCGCTCCGTTTCCGTAGCTCCTTTGAATTCGAAGCGTGTCACTTTCCGCCCACTTTGAAAACATCTGTCCGAATCCTGCGTTACGATAGCGGCTATAATACTGCTTATAGCGAGCGGCATAAGCTTTCCGGCTGTTACAGCCGGAATGATAGTTCAGCAGCTTTTCTGCGACCGCCACCGTCATTACTGTATCATCGGTGAAATGACTTCCCTGTGGAAACAGCTCAAACTCTTCCGTTTTTACATTATGCAGTTCTCTTGTCGAACCGATTATATCACCGAAAATTGCTCCGAGCATATACCCTCCGATGTCACGTTAATAATAGACTTTCAGCGGTAATTGTAAATACAGTCGCTTCCCGCTTACCCAAAATATCTTATATAAATATTCTATCACAAACAAAATTTCTTCACAATAGAAAACCTGAAACTGTAACTAATTTGTAACTATTTGTTACCGTTTTGTAACCTTAGGCTCGGATTATTATGATAAGCCCCGACCCGCCGCTTTGCTGTACTATACTCATAAACAACAAGCCGTTTAAAATAAAATTGACAAAACGCTTGACAAAGGGAAAATTTGATTGTATAATCAATGTGTATGATATTTAAAGGCTGTGACGAGGACAGTAGTGCGGATATAAAGCCAAAGCGAGCCGACGACGGTGAGAGGTCGGTGCAGAGTTACCGTATGAATATCACCTCCAAGCTGCCCGCCGAAATTGCCGTTTAAGGCGAGAGTAGAACGGGACGTTTTTCCAACGTTAAAAGGAACGCATTTGACGGAATGACGAAACGGTGGTTATAAAGACTGTTATGAAATTATAGTCCTTATCCTTTTCGGAGGATAGGGGCTTTTTTATTTTCCGCAAACGCAAAGAATAAAATAATATGCAATGGGCTGACCCCCACCCCATATAACTTCCGGCTTTTGCCGAAGAGATTTATATGACAAGGTGAATTGCAAAAACAGGAGGAGAAAAAATGTCACTTTATGAAAAAGTACCTGCCTCGGTAAATTTTGTCGAGAGAGAAAAGCAGACAGAGAAGTTCTGGCACGACAACGACATATTCCGCAAGAGCATGGAGCAGAGAAAGGGCGACAAGACCTACACATTCTATGACGGTCCGCCTACGGCTAACGGTAAGCCCCACATCGGTCACGTTCTTACCCGTGTTATCAAGGATATGATTCCGAGATACCGCACAATGAAGGGCTATAACGTTCCCCGTAAGGCAGGCTGGGACACTCACGGACTTCCCGTTGAGCTTGAAGTTGAGAAGATGCTCGGTCTTGACGGCAAGGATCAGATTGAAAAGTACGGACTTGACCCGTTCATAACAAAGTGTAAGGAAAGCGTATGGAAGTACAAGGGTATGTGGGAGGACTTCTCACGCACAGTAGGCTTCTGGGCTGATATGGACGATCCGTATGTAACATACGACAACAACTTCATCGAGTCCGAGTGGTGGGCATTAAAGCAGATATGGGAAAAGGGACTTTTATACAAGGGCTTCAAGATAGTTCCCTACTGCCCCCGTTGCGGAACTCCGCTTTCAAGCCACGAGGTTGCTCAGGGCTATAAGGATGTAAAGGAACGTTCTGCGGTTGTACGTTTCAAGGTAAAGGACGAGGATGCTTATATCCTTGCGTGGACAACAACTCCCTGGACGCTTCCCTCAAACGTTGCACTCTGCGTAAACCCCGATGAAACCTATGTAAAGGTAAAGACAGCAGACGGCTACACATATTATCTCGCAGAGGCTCTGTGCGATAAGGTGCTCGGCGGCGACAAGCCCACAGCCCCCTACGAGATAATCGAGAAATACACAGGTAAAGAGCTTGAGGGCAAGGAGTACGAGCCTTTATTCGACTGTGCTGTTGAGATATGTGAAAAGCAGCACAAGAAGGGCTATTATGTAGTATGCGACAACTATGTAACGCTGACAGACGGTACAGGTGTCGTTCATATTGCTCCTGCATTCGGTGAAGATGACGCTAAGGTCGGCAGAAAGTATGACCTGCCTTTCGTACAGCTTGTTGACGGCAAAGGTAATATGACCGCCGAAACACCTTACGCAGGCGTATTCGTAAAGAAAGCCGATCCTATGGTGCTTAAGGACCTTGACGAAAAGGGCTTGCTGTTTGACGCACCCAAGTTTGAGCATAGCTATCCGCACTGCTGGAGATGCGACACTCCTCTGCTGTACTATGCAAGAGAATCGTGGTTCATCAAGATGACCGCTGTCAAGGACGACCTTATCAGAAACAACGAAACGATAAACTGGATACCCGAAAGCGTCGGCAAGAACCGTTTCGGCGACTGGCTTGAAAACGTTCAGGACTGGGGCCTTTCGAGAAACAGATACTGGGGTACTCCTCTTAATATCTGGGAGTGCGAGTGCGGTCACAAGCACGCTATAGGCAGTATCGAGGAGCTTAAGTCAATGTCTGACAACTGCCCCGACGATATAGAGCTTCACCGTCCTTATATTGATGCGGTTACGATAAAGTGTCCTCACTGCGGTAAGCAGATGAAGAGAGTTCCCGAGGTTATCGACTGCTGGTTTGACAGCGGTTCTATGCCCTTCGCACAGCATCACTATCCCTTCGAGAACAAGGAAAAGTTCGAACAGCAGTTCCCTGCTGACTTTATCTCAGAGGCAGTTGACCAGACAAGAGGCTGGTTCTACTCACTGCTCGCTATCTCAACACTCTTATTCAACAAGGCTCCTTACAAGAACGTTATAGTTCTCGGCCTTGTACTCGATAAAGACGGTCAGAAGATGTCAAAGTCAAAGGGCAACGCAGTAGACCCGTTCGAGTCACTGGCTGAACACGGCGCAGACGCTATACGCTGGTACTTCTATACAAACTCTGCTCCGTGGCTTCCCAACAGATTCCACGCAAAAGCAGTAAACGAGGGTCAGAGAAAGTACATCTCTACTCTGTGGAACACCTACGCATTCTACGTTCTGTACGCTAATATAGACAATTTCGACGCTACTAAGTATACGCTTGATGTTGACAAGCTCAGCGTTATGGATAAGTGGCTGTTATCAAGACTGAACACAGTTGTAGGTGAGGTTGACGATAACCTTGCAAACTACCGAATTCCCGAAGCCGCAAGAGCATTACAGGATTTTGTAGACGAGATGAGTAACTGGTATGTCCGCCGCAGCAGAGAACGCTTCTGGTCAAAGGAGCTTACACAGGATAAGATAAACGCATATATGACGCTGTACACAGCGCTCGTAACCATCGCAAAGACATCTGCTCCGATGACACCTTTCGTATGCGACGATATTTACAGAAACCTTGTCTGCTCGCTCGATAAGAACGCACCTGTAAGCGTACATCTGTGCGACTTCCCCACAGTAGATGAAAAGCTTATCGACAAGCATCTTGAGGAAGAAATGGACACAGTTCTGACCGTTGTAACGCTCGGACGTGCCGCAAGAAATGCTGCTAACATCAAGAACAGACAGCCTATATCAAAGATAATGGTAAAGGGCGACAAGACGCTTGAGCCTATGTATGCTGATATTGTCAAGGATGAGCTTAACATCAAGGAAATCAGCTTTATAGATAACACCGACCACTTCACAAGCTACACCTTCAAGCCCCAGCTCAAGACGCTCGGTGCTCGTTTCGGCAAGCAGATAGGCGAGGTAAGAACAAAGCTCGCTGAGGTCGACGGTCAGAAGGCTATGAATGAAATTCGTGAAACAGGCGCTATGACGCTTACGCTTTCAACAGGCAATGTTCAGATTGCAAAGGACGACCTGCTTATAGACGAGCATCAGAAGGAAGGCTATGCGGTAGTGACCGACAGAGGCTACACGGTAGTTCTTGACACAACGCTTACACCCGAGCTTATCGAAGAAGGTAATGTAAGAGAGATTGTGAGCAAGATTCAGACGATGCGTAAGGACGCAGGCTTTGAGGTTATGGATCATATCGTTATCTACTGCGACGGCAGTGACAAGGTAGCCGAGATACTGACACGCAACAAGGACAGCATCTCAGAGGATACTCTTGCAGATGATATAGTGACCGGCAAGACAGACGGATTTACAAAGGAACAGGATATAAACGGCGAGAACGTAACTCTCGGTGTAAAGAAAGTATGAGTTTCAAGCAGACACTGACAAATCTTTTCGGACATAACGCCGTTAAAAAGGCGCTCATATGGGTGCTTGTCGTGGCTGTTGCGGTTATAGTCGTGGTTACGCAGTTTGCTTTTCCCGTAAAAGCACAATATGCGTACACACGGCTGTACAGCTACAGCGGACAGAGCTTTGACAATATGATAAAAAACGTATACGATAAGCTGAAGGACGGCACTCACCTTGACAGTGCATCTACAAGCAAGCTGCTGAGCGACACGGATTTTGATATGACAAAATCCGAAAACTATCTGCGTGTTGAGATGGTGTTTGATTTTACAAACATCGGTATGTATAAAATAAACAACATACAGTTCTCCATTGACGATATACCGTATGACAAACAGGCTTTTGTACTGAAGGAAACAAACATTTCGTCAATAGACCGTTTCAACAGCAGTAAGGTTTCGCTCATATTCGTTATCGACAGGTCGGGACTTACAAACGAGGAAATAACAAAGGCTGTAAGTTCGCTCAAGATAAGCTACAAGTTCGACCGCCCCGAGCTTTTCTCATCGGGCGGAGAAATAACACTGCCCGAAACCGTACTACTGCCGTTTGACGAAGCAAAAACAGGTGGCTGAGTATGGCGGAAATTCTCAGTAAAATATCCCCGAAGCACAAAGGCGTGCTGTGCATTATCAGCTCAGCCTTTTGCTTTGCTTTTATGGGTGCTTTCGTAAGGCTGGCAGGCGATCTGCCGTCTGTCCAAAAGAGCTTTTTCAGAAATCTTGTCGCTTTCATATTTGCGGCGGCGATACTGATAAGGCAGAAAGGCTCGTTTCTGCCGCAGAAAAAAAGCAACATCGGCACACTGCTGATACGCTCGGTGTGCGGAACGCTCGGAATACTCTGCAACTTCTATGCGGTAGACCATCTGGCGTTATCCGATGCGGCAATGCTGAACAAAATGTCGCCGTTCTTCGTTATCGTATTTTCGGCAATGTTCCTTCGGGAACGCACAAATTTAGTGCAGACGCTCGGTGTAATAGTCGCATTTGCAGGAAGTCTGCTTATAATAAAGCCGAGCCTTGCAAATCTGGAGCTTGTGCCGTCACTGCTCGGTTTTCTCGGCGGTATGGGCGCAGGTGCGGCTTATACGGCAGTAAGGTGGCTCGGCATCAGAGGCGAAAAAGGACCTTATATCGTGTTCTTCTTCTCGGGCTTCTCCTGCCTTGTAACACTGCCGTTCCTGCTGTTCGATTTTCACGTTATGACCTGGCAGCAGTGGCTCGTTCTGCTCGGTGCGGGACTTGCGGCGGCAGGCGGTCAGTTCAGCATCACAGCGGCATATAAATTCGCTCCTGCAAAGGAAATATCGGTATACGATTATTCGCAGATAATCTTTTCGGCTCTGCTCGGATTTATCTTGTTCTCACAATTACCGGATATATGGAGCTTTATCGGATATGTGATAATATGCGGCGTAGGCATTGCGATGTTCTTATACAATAACCGCAAGAGCAAATGACATAACAGCATAAAATCAATTTCAAGCGCAAGAAAATATTGACACGCAGGTATCAATGTGGTATACTGACATAAGACACATAAAATCGGAATGTGTGTCACTTATTGAAAAAAGAGGTATGTTATTATGAAAACAGCGGCACAGGTATTTATCATTTTAAGTATGGTATGCGGATTCTGGATGATACTTCCGCTTATCTTCGGCGGTATCGCATTAAGCCAGATGAGCAAGGGGCAGAGACCTTCAACAGGCATAAGCGTTTGTGTTCTGTTGTTCTGCAGCTTTGTAGGCGGTATCCTTCTGCTTTGCGCAAAGGACGAGGACTTCTACAAGCCCGGTACAAACTACGGCTACAACCCCAACATGAACAACGGTTATAACCCCAATATGAATAACGGCTACAATGCCAATATGAACAACAACGCTTATAACCCCAACGCAAACACAGGCTACAGCAACGCAAATTACGCTGCGCCCGTTAACAACACTACTGCAGACACCACAAACAACAACTTCAACAATAACGGTATTCAGCAGTAAGACCAAAGATAAATAAATCAGCTGTGACGGAAAGTAATATTCCGTCACAGCTTCTTTTTATACATATAAATCAGCCGCAGTTTTCACTGCGGCTCAAACTGTTGAAAAACATCTTCTTTGTTTAAAAAAGGGGCAATCATTTTTTTTATTTTATCTAATGGACCATGGGTATTTGTATTTGCTTGAAAATAAGCAATATAAGCACATTCAGGCCATTTTCTTTTCATGACTTGAGAGATTGTTTGAAATTGTTTTTCTAAATGATCATGAACATTTCCAGCATAATCTCCAGATCCTGATGAACTACAGAAAATACAACCACCATAGCCTTTTGTTCCATCACGATTAGGACAGGTAAAATCAGCATTTAGTGCAACTTTAGCGACTTTTTGATGGTATTTGTTTTTTAAATAATAGTTATAAGTATGATAACGTTTGTTATCTAAAGAGTATTTAAATTGATTCATTTTATCACCGAAGCAATTATAACATAAGGAGCAAGAAAATGGGATTAGAGTTAAAGAATGTCACAAAAAAATTTAAAACAATTGAAGGAGAAAGAGTTATTTTTGAAAATTTGAATATTCATTTTCCTGATTATGGTTTGATTGCTATTACAGGGGAAAGTGGATGTGGAAAATCAACACTTTTACAATTAATAGCAGGATTGGATCAAGACTATGAGGGAAAGATTCTTTTTAATCAAGTAAAAATAGAAGATATTAAAGATTATCGACAACTTGTTATTAGTTTTGTTTATCAAAATTATCAGTTAATTGATTATTTGAGTGTTAAAGATAACTGTTTATTTTATTGGCACTTAAAAGGAATAAAGGTTGTAGAAAAACAGTTACAAGAATTATTAGAAATATTTGAATTAAATGAACTAGTAAATCAAAAGGTAAAGAATTTATCAGGTGGGCAAAAACAACGCGTGGCCCTTATTCGTGCTTTATTATGTTCAAGTCCTATTATTTTATGTGATGAACCGACAGGAGCTTTAGATGAAATAAATCGTCAAAAAGTTTATCGTTTTTTAAAAAAAGCGAGTCAAAGACGCC
>OGFY01000074.1_pt1 | contig 94298 bp, 91 predicted proteins | sample 1570951 | NCBI WGS metagenome assembly OGFY01 (sample SAMEA2581942, study PRJEB24529) | metagenome | biome: Human gut stool | place: China | collected 2011
ATTCGCTACTATGACCGCTACTGAAAAGCAAAAGCATAAGCGTCTATCTCCTAATCTTTATATTGGTAGTATTAAGTATGTTATGAGGCATCCGGGTACTAACAATAGTTTTGTTGTTACTTCTACTCAAATTAAGAAGATTCTACCTTTCATTGTTAATGTGAATAAAGTTAGCTTTGGTGGACTGAGTGAATGTGGTGAAAGTGAAGGATACTATTAATACTTCTAAGCATAGTGCTGTTACAAGTGCTATGCTTAGTTCCGCTCCTGACCACACCATGTTCCCTACTGGGGTTTGGAAAGCTACTCTTAGCGTTTCTAATGCTAGTCGTATTAACGTTAGTACAAATCATCATAGCCGTATGGTTAAAACGACTTCAATAGAGGCTCATAGAGACACTTTTTTTTGTGATATGAACTAATTATCGTCTGCCAATAGATAATCAATATATGAAGCCCGCAGGTGGCAAAAATGGCATTGTGGAGCATTGCAGACCCCGGTAGAGGGATAGATGTGGAACGGGGCGGAGCGTTCGCAATGACACGAGTAGGAGCATGAGTAGTATAGATACAAGAAGAGAGAGGACTGACAGTATTATCTGAAAGCCCTCTCTCATTTTTTTTAAGTCCAACAGAAGTCCTTACTTATTTAGTTCAACTATCATCTGTAATATTGGGTTCTGTTGCATATAGTATGTATTGTTCTTTGGTAAATAGAACATCTTGTTGTATTGATTGAATAACGGAATAGTTTTCTTAAATGCAATCCAACGTTTATCTTCATCTTTATATGTACCTCTATCATAAAGCATTTCTTCATCATCTACAATCATTGGAGCAATAAGTGTCCAATAAGCAAGATTAAGAACATTAGACATACTTGTTTCAAAAGGTATAGGTGCCTCCATAGTACGTTTATAGAATGAATAAAGACCCCAAGGTGAAGTTTCATAAAGTTCAGTTTGAACACCATAAATAGTATAACAAGCAAGAGCAAAGAATCGATTTTCATCAAGTTCATCGTCATCATCTTTTGCAGCATATAGACTAGCAGCTACAAGAGATAAACCAACAAGAGTTGTAAAATTAAACATGGCTCTTTTTATATTAGCCTTTTGAGCTTGAGGTAGAGTATTATATCTAAAGTTTATATCTTTGAACCAATATAATAAACCGCAGAACCCATTGAATATAGCTTTAGCTTTAGTAGCAAAATCAATATCTTCGTCATTTTCTATAGCTTTATCAATAGTTTCTCTATAAGCACTTTTGCCATTAGATAATAGAAAATTTATCATATCCATGTAAGCACCACTTCTATAAGATTCAAGACGTTCATCAAATACAATTTTACCTACACGTTTACCCCAATATCTAATAAAGTTAGGACGAAGCCATTTACGGAATTGAAGAATAACCTCTCCCCACATCTTACCAGATAACATAGATTTATCAAAAGTATTATAAATACCATGAAGACTATGATTAACACCTTTAACTTTACCTAAGAACTTAGCAAAATCCTCAAGAGTTATATTACTTCCAGTTTTAATTGAAGCGATACCATCTTTGAGTTCAAAAGCATCATATATAACTTGATTCTTTTCAAACTCAACTCTAGCATTCTTAAGACCTTCTTTATAAGCCTTAGCGTAATTAGATTTCCATTCGTTAGTAAAGTTATTAGCACGATAAGCAATAAATCGAGAAAGATAATCTATAAATTCAACGTTATTACCTTTAACAGATTCTTGTTTATCTTTATATGCTTTATACTTAGTATAAGTTTCATCATCAACCATATCTCTAAAGAGACGTTCTCTAAGTGAGAATACGAATTGATCATAATTCATAATAGTACCTGCAACAATGCGATGAGTTTGCATAGCTGACAAGAAAGTAGCGAATTGCAAATAATGCTCACCAATAGTATTAGGAGCAAACATCACATTATCCCATTTAGACATACCAAGAGAAACAATGTTAGTCTTAGTATCAACTCCAGCTTCAATATGATCTTCAAAAATATTACCAGCTAACTTCATTAAAGCTGCATCAAGATTATTACAAGTATATTCACCAAGTGATGCCCATAATGATGGAAGAGCTTTAATATACATTTCATGAGCTTTAAGAAGTGTAGCTTTAGTAGTAAATTCACCACCAGTTGCTTCGCTTACAATATTGATATGACCTGTACCAATATTCTTTAAAGCAGCAGTTAAGTTCATCCACATAAGAGATTTACTATTAACTGTATGAAGTATATTAAGAAGTTGATCAGTTAATGTATTAATACGATTCTTACCTTCAAAAGCATCATAGAATTTCTTAAATCTATCAAAAGCTTCTGTTTCTTTACCTTTACGAGAAACAACTTCAGTTTTATGAGTATAAAGAGATAGAATCTTATTAATAACATTCTTACTCTTAACACCATATTCACGAGCTTGGAACTCAGGCATAGCAAGAATAGTTTGCAGAAGATTAAGTTCAGGCTCAAAGTCACGATTAACTTTAATACGTTTAAGCTGATTAATATAATTAAGAGTAACATTCATAGGGTCAAAGTTCATACGATCTCTAACATCACCTAATTGTTTATCAGATAACTCTTTATTATATTCAATAATATCTGCAATAGAAGTAATAGGTTTATAATAACCTCTATGTTTAGCTATTTTATTAGCTTTTTCAATTAGAGCATCATAAACTTCTTTATTCGTAATAGCGTAGAGATCATATTTAATACGACCTATAACTTCTGGACGGTTAAGTGCAGTAGCTTTAAGATAGTATTGAGTCTCTCCACTAAGTGTATTTTTATAATCATCTTCTTGTAATTCGTGATAACCACCAAGTTGTTTAAGAGCATTCACATGATTAGCAGATATGAAAGTCGGGAAGAAACTAGCAGATCTAACAGTGTTAGGCATTGCAACATCATTAAGTTCTGCAAACATCTCTTGCATTTCAACCATCATATCAATATCAGAATGAGTAAGTTTACTAAACTTAGCGTCTCTATAATCAGCTTTCGCAGTTTGAACTTGAAGAAGAACTCGATTAGTAGTTTGACCTCTAACACTAAGTTTAATATTATTAGCTTCAGCAAATTTCTTACGAATCTTAGATTTATAGACACGTTCAATTAGCTTAGTATAATAGTATGCTTCTTCGGCACTAAGATTAGGAAAATACTTCTTAGGATTACTATATACATCTTCAAGATCAAGTTCAAGTCTACCTTTAACAATTTTGGCAGGCATTGAAACATTCATAGTAGAATATATAGTTTTACCTACAGCACGAACTCTTTTCTTATGTTCTTTCTCAAGTTTAGCAAGAGCATCTTGAGCTTGCTTAACTGTAGCAAAATCATCAGATTCTAACAAAGGTTCTAACTCAGATCTTCTCTTAATATAATCATCGTATTCACGAGCTTTACCAATTTGATAATCATAGTTAGCTTTAGTCATATCAAATGGTGTAGCAAGTTGACAATTAGCTTCATTAATAAATCTAGCTCTAAAGTCATTAGAACGAGATTGAGAGAAAGTCATATCAGGTTTACCATTAGATTTCTCTTTATAGAATCTATCATACTTCTTAAATAATGCGAATGTACGCTTATTATTATTGAAAGCAAATTCAGTAGCATTAAGAGTATGGAACTCATATTGAGAAAGAACTGTATCAATGATTGGAATACCACTTTGAGCAGCAGAATCTAACCATTTAATAACAGTAGATAAATCAAGATTATCACCGAGCATACGACGAATATTCTCTTGAATATCTTTTTCATTTATAGTATAAACGCCAATTTCATCAGCATTAAAACCGTTTTCAACAAGCTTATCTTGAATATACTTAAACTTAGTATTGAAAGCAGGATTATGACTTCTTTGATTGATTAAGAAACCAAAGTAAATCTTAGAAGCATCAACAACTTTACGTTTAAGAGGCATAATCTCAGCATATAAACCTTTAAGATTAAGAAGAGCTTCATTAAATTCTGCAACACTATCTTTAGTATTTTGAGAAGCATTTTTAAAACTAGCTTCATCAATAGGATTTAGATCTTCAATATAAGCTTGAGACTTTATAAGACTACTGAGTTTATTCAGATCAGTAACCCATTGTTTACGATCAGCAACAGTACCTTTAGTCCAAAGCTTAAATATAGTATCAGTATCCATTGGCATTTGAATAGCTTTAATCATATCTTTAACATTCTCTAGTATATTAGCATTATACTTGAATGTTTCAACATAATTAGGAAGACTATTCATATCTCTACCAAGTCTAGCAATTTCACTTTGAGCTTTAGCATCAAGCTTATCAAGATTAGTATTGAGTTCACCCATGAGATTCATTTCATCTCTAAGAAGTTTAGTATTACCGATAGCAGTCTTTTCAACTTCATAAAGAGTATTAATAAATTCAAGGTTTGACATACTAATTCCAGTATTATCATCAGCTATGAACTCTGTATCTAAGACTTTAGAGAACTTAGGAGTTGAGCTATTAATAGTGTGAACAGTAGTATTAAGATCTTTTTTAATACCAATGTAATCAACTATAATATCATTGATACCATCAGCTTGAATCGCACTAACATTAGCTGGATTTAGCCTTTGAATAAGCCTGTCTAAGCCCTTAAAAAGTTGTCCTTGTATTGTTAGTCGTTTCAATTGAGAAAGCGTCTCTCCGTTGCCGACAAGTGCCAAATTTTGGATTTCCGAGGGCAGTGTATCGGTATCGAAAGTGTCATTGATAGCTGCCTGCAATGGGATAGTAGTAATAGCAGAAGTATCAATAAGACCTCTATATGTATCAGATTCATTACCAATATAAATTGTATAATCAGCATTACTTATAGCAGCATCTATAGCTGATGTAAGACTGTTATGAGTTTCTATATTAGTAACAGATGAATCAAATCTACGATAGAACTTACTCAAAATAGTAGCAAGTTTCTCGTATATCTCTTGAGCTTCAATGTTATATTTATAATAATCATTAGCTGTAGTAAGATATTCAGATTTAAACGTTTTATTAATAGGATAATAGAACGTACAATCATTAATATCAAAACGCTTATAAAGCATACCTTCAGGTAACTGAGCTTTGTAAGTCTTCTTAAGACCAGTAAGTTCTTTATCAATTACTTTTTCACGAGTTTTAAGATATATATCATCAGCATAACTAGAATTATTTACATATCTAGTAGGTTCAAAAATCATTTGACCAACAATATTCCAAATATCATTATGCTTAACACCAATAACATCTTTGATAACACTATTAAGAGCATCTTCTATATACTTACGAGTCTCAGGATCAACATCTTTATGCCATTCGTTAGCTACTGCACCTTTAAGATCAAATACAGCTTTCGAGAAATTACTCTTAGTAATCTTAGTAAAAGTAGGAGTTTGATCTTTAATTTTACTCTTCTTACCATTAGTATCATAAACATATTCAGGTTTCATATATTTAACGATACGAGTATTCTCTGAATTAGCACGAACAAAAGCTTCGATGAAAACATCAAGTTCTTCGTTAGTTCTAAGAAGAATATTATCTTCATTCGCTTGACTAGCATAAAGAGCTTCAGCATAGTTATAAAGAGCAGCATTTTCTGAACGGAAGTTACTACCACCATCAGTAATACCTTGTTCTCTCATAGCTAATCTAATATCTCTATCACTAGTACCGTCGATAGATTCAAAACTAAGAGAATCAAATTGATCTCCCCATGAAGTCTTATAAGCACTTACATAGTTACCGTCTTTAGTCTTGAACTTACCATAAAGATCAATAGGAATATACTTAGAAAGATTACGACCAAAATCAAGTTTATTAACCCAAAATGCGTATTTAACTAAGTTTTCACCAAGAATACGACAATACTCATCAGGACTATTAATAAGCTGAAAGAATGTATCTCTAGTGAAATCAACATCATCACTTTCCTTAGTTGAAATAGAAATATATCCAGTTCTTACAATAGTACTCTCCATAGTATTAGGAGAAAGCAATGAAAGAATATGATTAGGATTAAGTCTAAGATTACCTTTAGTAACATATTGACCATTTACAGCAACATATCTACCATCAGTAAGTGTATTCTTAACCATAGCTAATTGAATACCAACAGGTAATTCTTTAAACATAGCTATTTTTTCATCATGAGTATAATTTCTACTTTCAAGTTCATTGTACCAATTTTTAAGATTAACATTAGTAAGAGCTAAATCAACAGCACCTTTGAATTTAAATTCATTAGTTTGTTCGTCTTTAACAATATTAACACATCCTAATAACTTAGCACGTTCAGCAAGAAGTGTTTCCGGACTTTTACTGTTATCATTAAAGAAAGGCATTTGTCTAACTTTATCAATAATAGCATAATTAACAAGAGCTTCTCTAAGTTCAGGATTATTAATCTGTTTAAGTTTAGCCATACAATAATTAATCTTATCCTTAAAAGCAGGATTCTCACTAATGAAGAGATCATGAAACATATTAACAGAAATCTCATTAGTAGAATATAATTGCTGTTGAAGAATAGGATAAGCACTATCTTCAATTTCCCAATTAGTATTAACAACTGACGGGAATATAGCTTCAATCATTGATTTATCACCAATTCTAAAAGGGGATTTAGGTTTATTAAGCTGAATTACTTTACCATCAGAATCCTTATTTTCAAGAAGATAATCATTAGCTTTAAGCAACCAATTATCAATGACTTCACCTTTATCAGTAATTGCATTTACACTATAGTATTTATAGAGTAATTCATTGCGCATACTTTCAGGAATACCTGCATCTTTAGCATTCTGAATAAGAGTATTAACATTATGCTCAAGCATTGCAATAGATTCAAAGAGTTTATTACTTTCAGAAGTTTTAGGACCAGCACCTTTCTTTTCAGTAATAAGACATCCTTGTGCACGTTTCATAGCATTTACAGCTTTATCAACGTACATATAGTAATCTAAAACTTCAAGTTGTCGATTAAGATAATTAGCATAAGCTTCAAAATCTTCAACTGTATGTTTATAGTTTTGACCTTCTTTAAATAGAGAATCAAGTTCAGTAATAGTTTTAGCTTTATTCTGAATCTTACTATCTACTTCGTATGCAGTAACACCAACTTCATTTGCAAGAGCTTCAATAAATCTAGCCATAGCATGAGTTTGTTTCATGTTTATCGTATGACCATGTTCATGAGCTTTAGCAATTGCCATATTACTAAGATCTTCTTGAGCAAGATATTTACTAAGTTTAGTAATAACATCTTTAAGACCTACATTATCTTGTGTAGTTTCAAAATAACTCTTAGCAAAAGCTTTAAGACTATTACCTTTATCAGCAAGAAGTTTACTCATAGTAGCAACAGCGTCAATCATATAATCGCTGCGTACATTATGAAAACTAACATTAGTAAAGTTATTAGAGTTTTCAATAGACTTAATTGAAATATTCGTAACAAAATCAGTAATGATTTGCTGAGATTCAATAAGAGCAGAATAGATATACCTATTAGTACCTTCAACTTTAGCATTGCCAGCTTTAAGATTAGCATTCCAACTTATAGGAAATGAAGCCAGTAAAGCGGTATTACCGATAGTATATGTATTCATGTTAAACCAAAGATTATCTTTAACAGCATCAAGAATATGAGATGTTAATTCAGAACGCTGTGCAGATATAGGCTCACCATTTATATCAGTCCAAGTACCATAATCATTATTATAAAGAGAACGACACCAAACTGTAACACTATTAGAAGCTACATCTACTTGAACACTATGTTCGCCATTAGATAATCTTTCATCTTTAAAACATTTAAGAATCTGCTCTCTAGCCCATTCAGCTTTATTAGGAATATCTTCATTATAACCTTTAATATCACTGAAATTAAGTCTAATAGGAATAGCAAATTCATCAGACAACATAGTCTGTGTAAATCCCATTATAGATAGAGCATTATCCGCTGCAATGGATTGACCTTTAAGAACTGCAATATTATTATTAATATTACGAATCTTAATCTGATCAATAAGAAAATGCTGATTCATCATAGAGTTATCATAACCAGCAATTCTATTTATATAAGCAGCAGCAGCTTTACTATGATCAAACTCATTGGGTTTCTCTTTATTAAGAGTATTCTTAATATCAGAGTGAATACCAATCCAAGTATCAATTATAGCATTATCCTTAGCAGCTCTAGGCATACGACGATATTCATTAAGACTATTCCATTTTGGAGTAACAGTTTCTTTAATGAATTTCTCGTATTTAGCATCATAATCACTCTTAGCTTTTTTAAGTTTAGAGTAAATACTAGCTTTAGTATCATATAATGTTTTAAGTTCTGCATCAGATATAGCCGAATTCATATTTGCAGCATTATAAGCTTCAATCTCGGCAGACTTTAATTCCATAGCTTTAGCAAGCGCATTACGCTCAGATACATTCTTTGAATAGAAGCGTTGTTGCTGTAGATTCTTATATTCTTGCTTTAAGCGTCTTATAACAGAATCATCAATATTAGCTTGTGCATTGATTTTAGCATTAATATCTGCAAGTTCATTAATCAATGGAATCTTTTCTTTCAGATATGCGTTTTTAAGTGCATCTTTAGTTTTACTAAAGTAAACATCAGAAACGTATTCCAAAGATTGACGTTTATAAGTATCACTATCATTTTTAGTATATTCAACATATTGCCCATCAATAACGTCAAATTCTTTCATAGATAAGTAAATACTATCAATATCATAGTCCCAACCAGTACGAGTAACAAGATGTTCAGGAACTATAGCTTGACTAGCACCATTATTCAGAACTCCTACAACTTTAGCAATGAACATAGATTGATGACCCTCAGTAGGAATACGAATACCAAACATCGTTCTAAGATTCTCTGGAACACTATTCAAATCAAGATTACCATTAGCATCTAATTTAAATCGAGAATCCCAATTATTAAGTATAATCTCAGCAGGATGAAAGACTTTAGTACCATCAGCTTTAGTTTCCCAATATTCACTTTGAAGTTTAAAGTCAGCATTTTTCTTAATTATAGGCGTACCGTTAGCATCTCTTTTAATCGTACCATCTTCATTAAGTTCAGCTCGAGATTGCCAATAATCATCAGAGAACTTAATTTGACCTTCAAGATACATACGTTGAACATTAGCTTGGGTCCCTTTAACAATCCCTTTTTTGTCCAACGTAACAGCAGCGGGTTGTAAGAAAGTATCAGGTTGAATAGTAACGTGAGCACCTTTAAGTTTAAGATTAGTAACCCGACGTGTAATACGAGCTAATAGAACTGATTCAATACGACTCTTAATCGTAGGATGATAAAAAGGTATAAAAGGTTTACCATTAACAACAACAGTAGCTTTTATGAAATTTCTATCAATTTCAGTTTCATTAAAATATCTACGAAGATCTGCAAGAACTAAATCAAGATCAACACCGATAACATTTCTGAGACCACCGTCAGTTTCAATTGAAGTATATTTAATATTACCGTCATTAGTAATAGCACCCCAATCAGCCAACAAACGATACATCTCATCATTTGCATTAGCAGAAAGTAACATCTGATAATACTCAAAAGCTCCTGAACCATCATAAGAATAATCTCCAGTTTTACCTTTACGAACAGTACTACCTATAGTATAATCTCCATTAAATACAAGGTTATCAAGAATACGCTTTTGAAGCTGAGTACCAATCTTATTCTCTTCATCCATAAGATGCGAAGGAACTTGTTGTTGAATATAGAGGTTACTATGACTAAGAGTATGTTTAAAATCTTCAACACCTTTAGGATAACCTTTTAATTCAAGACGTTTGGTAGTTTCATTATACTGAATATTAAGAGTAGCTTTTGTACCACTAGTATAAGTATATTTACCATTTGCATCTAAGATAGGGAAACCTTTAGAATCAACTGCAATATCTCTAGATATATCAAAGAGTTGAACTTTAGGCATACCACCAACTTTATGACCAGATTCAAAGTTAATAGAATCAATACCTTCTTGTTTCATCCAATCATAAAGAGTTTCATAACCAGTACCTTTGTACATACGTTTGAATATAACAAGGGTACTATTCTTATCTTGATGCGAGAATACAATATCAGTATTAAATCTATTATTAAGCGTAGACTTACCACGTTTATAGAAGTAATATTTTAATTGCTCAACAATACGTGCATAATCACTAGGACTAATAGGTGTATCCTCGTCAGCAACAATATCAGCTAAAGTTCTACCAGAAGGTAAAGTAAAACTATCATAATCACCCATAGCTTTGAAACGTCTAATACACTCATCTTGTGTAATAACATTGAAAGCATCGGCAGTTGTAATAGTCTTAGAACCAAAGCGTCTATTAAGTTCATCAGAAGTTGCTTTATCATTTGCAAATGGTTCAAGCATCTTCTGTAACATATTATCTTTAAGATTAACATCAGATACAACAATCTGTGTATATGTAGTATTAGAACGAGTAGTAGAACCCGGTCTTACGCCTTGAGATGCACGTTTAGCCCAATCAAGAGCATTCTTAAATTCAAAAGTATAACCTGTAAATATCTCTTGAATAGCTATATCAGCTACGTAATGATTACAAAGAAGATTAGAAACAACATAACCCCAATAACGATCATTTTTATAATCTTCAGGAAGCGTTTCATTAAGAGCTTTAAGTTGATTCTTATATGTAAGAGTCGATTGAATATTATCTCTAACAGGAGCTAAATAATCAAAAGCATCTTGAAGATGACTATTGATTCTATCAACAAACATTCGCATATAAGCATTATCAATAACATCACCGTAAGCAGTATTGAAATCTTCACCACAAATCATGAATGGTTCGAATTTACCGAATGAACTTGCAGCATTAGGATGAAGCTCATTAAAAGCGTCTTCGATATAATCTATAATACTTCTTACAGTAGTATTACCGTTAGCATCAGTATATCTAAAATTAAGATTACCAAACTTAAAGATATTACCTGTAGGCTTACCATTTTTAAGAAGAGCTTTACCATCCCAGAATATAGGAGCTTGAAGACCTTCAAATATATCTTTATCAAAAGCACGACTTTCATAAAAAGTTCTAAAGGCAGCTTCTGCATCACCATTATGATCACTAATCATTCTACTACGTTCATCTGAATCTAAAGAATTAAATTCTTGACGAACATCATCTTCTGGTCTAAGATATTCTTTCTTAATAGAAAGAGTTTGAGTGTTAGCATCATAATCAAATAGCAGACGTCTAGCTTCAAGCATCATTTCCATTTCAGTACGGAAAGTATCTTTCACACGTTGAAATAGATAATTAGATTCAAGATCATTAGTACGAGCTATTCGGTAATTAACAAAAGTACCATCGGTATCTATAAGTTTAAATGGAAGACTTCTCTTAATAGCATTAGGTTCAGTAAGAGTATTTCCAGTTACAAATTCATATATACGAGACGCATCAGCAGAAGGTAATGAGTAACGTCCTTGAAATTGACGAAGAATAACATCGCGTGTCCAAATATAATCGTGCATATCAACATAAGGAGTTCCAATACCTTGATCACGATTAGACATACCATTGAATCTAGCATATTGAAAAGCTTTAACAGCTTCAACATTAACAGGATTTACAGCATCAAGAATACGATAACCATTTTCGTCAAGTATAGCGTTACCATTTTCATCTTTTCTAAAATTAAAGAAACCTTTACCATCACCACCCATACCATTACCAAGATTCCAAATAAGAGGATGATATTTAGTACCTTTAGATTTTAAGAAATCATTGAAACGATATTTCATGAGTTCTACATTAACTTCACCAATACGATTAACAATACCTTGAAGCATTGACGTAATATGATTATAGAACTCAGGAGTATATTCTTGTTCACCTTGAACATTAATGTAAGACAAATCAACTTTAATAGCCGGATCACAACCACCTACAGTTGCAAGAATATTAATACGACCACGCATATCATCCACAACAGAATCAATTTCATCTCCTGCTTTGAAGCCTTCATAAAACAATCTTTTGATTCTACGTGATTGACGATCTTTAGCTTTTTCACTTTGCTTATCAGTAACATTAGCTTTAATTTGATTAAGAATCTTATCGAATACACCATCAATATTGACAAGTTCAGTCTCAATTTTTTGATATACAAGTTTATTAACTTTATTATCATCATTTCCGTCATGATATAAAGCTTTAATTACATCAAAAGGAACACTAAATTTAATAGATAAATAATTAAATATAGTATTAGGAGACCAATTGATACCAACATTGTTAGATTTATACAGTAAGGTATTTACTTTATCAGTAATAGATTTACCGGTTTTATATATAGCATTGATATCATACTGAACAGCAGCACGACTACCAACATATTGAAATTTATTACTAAGAATACTACGATATTGATTGTAAATATTAGTAGTAGCAAATGACTGACGATTACTCTCTTTAACAGAATAAGCAAGACTATAATCACTTTCTGACATATTGTAACTCATAGTCTCACTTTGAGTAACAACAGTCGTAGCCATATCAACAGATGCCATGTACATATTGTAGAATATTTCTTTACGTTCAATAGTACTAACATCATCATTCGGAAAAATCTCAATTTGATCAATAATAGGTTGAAGTTGACCATTATAAACAGATTCAGAAGTAACTTTAAGACTATTTATAAGCTCTTCTTTATTAGCTGCGTAGCGAGTAGCATCAATCAAAGAGTTCCAAAGAACGTTAATATCGAATGGCATTGCTAAACCATATTTATTATAATACGAAGCAGTACCATTAAATTGAGAATCTTCAAGTGTAGCAAACAGATTACTTTGATTATTATAAATCATTTCTGTAAGCATACGTTTGAATCGAGAAGAAGCAGTATTCTTACGATCAACTTTAAATTGAAGAGAACTATTCCAAGACTTATTGATATTTTGCTCATCAGTCATAGAAACACCATTGATCTCTCCCATAGTCATATGATCTTCAACATCGAAATCATTAATATCAGCCATAAATTCGGCTTTATAATAATTAATGAAACTCTGCCAAATACCTTGATCATCGAGATTATCAAGTTGATCTGCAAGTTTAAGAAGATTATTCATCTTACTTTCATAACTGATAAGAAGAGGATCGTTATCTATAATTTCATCAGCAACTCCAGCAGCTTCAAGTTCATCAAGACGATTATTATATTTAACTGCAAATCCAAAATAACCAACCTCAGGATTATCGTTTTGAGCATACTGACGTAATACGGTAGCAATTAAAGAACGAATCGTAACACCATTCTTAAAATCTTTATAAGTAAGATTCTTGAATTGAGGTTCAAGTCTAAAAGCAATAGCAGCAAAGATACGATTCAAATACATTTGCTCACTATCAGCAATAAAAGGATAGTCATTATCATACAGAACTTGTGCTTTCTTAGCAGGTGTGTGTTTATGAAATGACCTTATTTCCGGCTCTCCCTGCTCGTTTAATGGTATGGTAATACTTTTAGTCAAGCGTTCTATATTATTGCCATAGACGCTCTGAAAAGTGGCAAATTGAGCGTCTGTCAGCCCTGCATTTTGGACGGCACGAAGCAAAACCCAGTCCCCATACTCGGATGTAAACGAAGCAGACTTAAGAGCATCGTAATCAGCTTTAGCAACAGCACGTGCTTTAACAGGATCATTAGGATAGAGCTTTTTAGCCCTATCCCATAGATCTTGAAAACACTTACTATCAGTATAGCTATCACCAACTTTAATCTGAGGGATAATATTACAATCTAAACCCATAGTAGAAGTTTTATACGTTTAACAAATACGTTTATTAGTTTCATCTAAGTTACTATTTTTATTCAAACTATCAACCGAATCATGTAAATATTTTACAGCTTCGAGAATTTGTGCAGCTTTGATATTACTATCGGAACTAGTACCAAGTCTAGCCCTACGACGAGGAGTAGTTTGCGTAGGAGATTCAGCAGTAGCGTTTGTATCACCATTCGCAGCTGTATTAACAGCATTTTGAACTTCTGTAGTCGTAGATTCAACAGTAGATGTAGCAGACGTTCCGCTCCCTTCCACAGCTCCTTCTCTACCGGGGACTGGAGAGTTCATTCGAATGCCATAAGTAATACCATCAGGTTCCATATCTCTAAAGTCTTTATTATAGATTCTATTAAGAACATCATTAAAACGTTCCATAAGAGAATCAGTTTTAACTTCAGTATCTTTGAAACCAAAGATCTTCTCAAATATATTAAGAAGAACTCGTTTAAATTTTTCCCAAAATGTAGGAGTTTCAAGATTCTCAGAACCTTCAACACGTTCAGTAGTAGAATGAAGTTCATTAAGAAGTCTAAAGATACGAGGATCAGTTAAAGCATAAGTAACAATTTCAGAGATAGCATCTTTACCATTGATAACATTTTTAGTACCTTTAGCACGATCTTTAAGTTTAGTATCAATGGATTCAGATATACTAGAGATTTCTTGACTAATAATTTCAATAAATTTATTAGCAATACCTTTATCACTAAGCATATCCTTTAAGAATCTCTCACGATCATTTAAATCAGTTTTACCTGCAAGTTCAGCACGAGCATTTATAACAGCTTGATTAAAATCAGCAAACCATTCTTGCCATTCTTTATTATTATAATCAATAAGAGCTTCACGTTTAGCAAGTAATTCAGGGTTATTAATATCTCGATGAGTAGCATTAAAGAATTTCATAATATAAGTATGAATCATCTCATGAGCTAGAGTACGAGTTAAATAACCTTGATGTTCCTTACGATTAGCATGATCATAATTGTAGTTAATATCAATCCTAAATTGATTACGATAAAAACCATCATCAGCAATCTTAACAGGATCAGTATAACCTTCGCTTTCAGTATTAATCTTAGCTTCACTTACATTATGCTTAATATAAATCGGATTAATACCAGCTTCATATTCAAGTATATTAGCAAGTTTAGAGATACTAGACCAATCCTCTTTATAACGATCAGCATCTTGAACTGTTTTAAGCAATTCAACGGGATCATAGAAACGCTGAGGAACATCAGTTTTAGTATCAAATGCCTTTGTTGCAATAGAAAACTTAATAGGAGCATTTCCAGCAATAGTAACATTACTTATAACATTTCCATATCTATCTTTAACTGAAGCTACATCTGAATATCTAGCATTAGTTGCCATATAATAATCATATATATCTTCATAACGTTCACCTGTAACGGGATCTGTATATCCAGTAGTATAAGAACTACCAGTAGAATCTTTAGCTACAGCAACTCCATCTTTAAGACCGAATTGACGAACTAGATTAGGAATTATACTATTAAGTTTATTATTAAACTTTTGAACATCAGCAGGAGTATCTAAGTAATAAACAGTATGCGGATAACTAGGATGATTTAAAGCACCATTATAGTTAGCAACATCAAGCTTATTACTAGAAGTATAATGAATAACAGCGTCGCGTCCATCAATAGTAGTTTGAATAAACTTATGATAAGCTTCTTTACCTTTACCATCACCAAGAACAGCTTTGAGCATTACATAACGTTTACTACCGTCACCATTGTTACCAGATTGAAAATAAATATCATCTTGAACAGCACTACTACGTTCATTACATATAATAATATTTTGAAGTCTATTAGAAATATCAAGTCTAGCTTCGGTTATATTACCAGTATTAAGAGCAAGAATTTCTTTAATAGCATCACCAATATATTTTGTATATTTACCTAATTTACTAATACGAGCTTCTTCTGTTTCATCAGTGATAGAACCCATAATAGTATTAGGATATATAGGGAATACAGTATTAAGTGAATCAGTTTGAGGTATAACAACAACTTCATGACGTCTATTACCAATAAAAGTATCAGCTACATGAGGTGTTGCAAACTTATCTATATTCTGAACAATACCACCAGTTTTAGGATCTCTACCAATACCATTCTCATCAATAGCTAGTATTTGAACTCTAGGTTTACCTTTAGAATCAAGAACATCTTTAGTAGGCTTAATAGAATCTAATAAAGAATTACGATGATGCATAATAGGTAATCCATGTTTAGCTTCATGATCTTCGTTGCGAGCTTCATCATTAATTAGTATTCTACCAGCACTAATATGACTTATTCTAAAAGTATTAGAACCTGTAAAGCGAATATCATTACGAATAGCTTGATTATTACGGAAGATCATTTCATGACGATTAACAGCATCATTGAAATGTTTTGTAATAGCTGTAGCATTCATAATACTATCCATATTTGAATGATTAATTCTAGAAGCAGGAAATAAATCAGTACAAATTTGATATATTTGATTAAATGAAAGAGCTACATTATCAATAGAGATTTCACCGTCAGTATCACCTGTATATTCAGAATCAACAACTCCAATCATTGTCTGACTATCCATAATATCTTTAATCTGTTTAGATGTAAGATTAGAATACACAAGTTCTTTAAGAGTATCCATTAGCTTCTTAAAGCGATCTTTTCTAAACTGATCAAAGATAATATCTATGTTACGTTCAGAGTTATCTCTATCTTTAGCAGATATATTATTACGAGAATTAAAAGCAATATCGTAATGATACATGAATCTAAATAGCTCTCTTTGATATTCAGCAAATGTTTTAGCCATATCATCAGTAAATGCAAATTTACGTGGATAATACACACCATTCGCACCTTGAATTGTATACGCTATACCATTTGTAATAGTTTCGAGTTTAGGAATAGAACCTAATTTATACTCTTTACCATTACGATTCATTACAACATCATAAGAAGCTCTATTAGGATTCTCTTCTAAATCTGTTTGAACTACAGTAACCTCATCACCTTCTTTAATATCATCGAGTAACTCATAGATACCTAAATTAGTAGCAATACTATTACCTAGAATATTCTCTGGAGCACCGTTAGGACTAAAGTTAATATCAAGACCTTCATGATATGTTCTACCTTTAATCTCAGGTGTACGATTAATAAAATCAAGAACTTGAGCTTCTGTTAAAGGTAAACCGTTAGTAGGTGCAATATCTATAAGATCATAAAAGAAACTATAATTATTATAAAGCTCTTTATAAGTAGCATCTTTAGTTACTGCAAATCTAGCACTATAATAATCACGTCTATTCTTAAATTCATTATGAAGATAATTAGTGATATTCATAATAGACATGATTTCAGGTATGAGTTCTTTATAGTTATCACCACGATATTCACGCATACCATTAACAAGATCATAATAGTTAATCTTATTAATTCTAAAACCACTTCTATCACTAATAAAAGCAACAAGTGTACCAAAGAGATTAAGATTATCAACAAAGATACCACCTAAGTCTTGAGCAATCATAGCAAATTTGTTATGCAGAGTTTCATCAAGACGTATAGCTATAGCATCAGAATTATAATCTGTAGATTGAGTAAGAACTTGTGCAAACTTAGCAACAAGATCAGATTCATAAATAGTATTCAGAGCATCTGTAAGAGATTGCATATCTGATAACCATTTAGATTCATCTTTATATAGACTCTTAAGATTATCAAGAGCATTAATAGCATTACGACAATTTTCGGCAGTATTCAGTCGAATTGAATTTCCATCTTCATCAATGTTAATACTAACAGCAGCGGCGACTTTCTTAGCAGTTTCAATAATCTTAGTTTCAACACCAGTAAGTTTAGCGTCTGTAAAGTACTTATTCATTAGAGCTTTAATATAAGTATCAGAAGCGTACTTACTACCAACTTTAGTGTTTCTAAGCAGCTTTGGAATAAGCACTAAAGCGTTTATTAAATCCGTGTCGAATAGTGCCAAATTTACCCCCTCTTGGCTCATTAGAGACGTTAAAAATTCGAGCATGGATTTAGTATCAATGCCCTCGATTTTGAAGTCTATAAGGGGCTGATTTGAAGCCGTCACAAACTCGATTGGCGCATCATCGGTATTAGTAGAACTTTCATCACTTACAAATTCAGTAGTAATACCATTAGCACTAGAAACAGTTTCTGTAATCTTAGTTTTAGGAGCAATAGTTTCATCAGTGGAACTCTGTTGAGCTTTGTAGCCCCCGGTAGGAGGCAAGGACTGGTCAGGAGCGGAGCTTTGTGTTTGTCTAGCAATGAGAATATAATCATCGTTAGGAGTTGCTATATTAGCAGGAGTAAGCACATAACGATTAAGTTGATTCTCAAAACCTTCAATAACAATACCAACATCTTTACGAGGATTCGGAGTATTAAGCACTCTATATTCAACACCACCAATAGATACATACAAAGCATATTTAGGATTCTTACGACCTAAGTTATCTTCTATAGTATTATTGATAATATCAAATTTAGTTTGCATACTCTTAGCTTCCTGCATAATTTTGTTAGTAAGAGCATTAATATCACTCTTTGTAGTCTCACTTAAACCGAAGTGAACATCAGCTAAGAAACTAGGCAGAGGTCTACCACTTTGTTCAAGAACCTGAGCTGTATAACGACTAAGATGCCACAAATAACTATTAAGTTCAGCACTAAGATCACCATTATTTACACTGGGCGCATATTCAACTTCTGTTTTAGTAACAGCATCAATCCAATTGAATCTACGACCAAAGAATATATTATCGAATATAGAGTATTTAGCAGCAATACGAGTAACAATCCATTTAAGATTTGTAGTCGTAAGAGTATCAAATGAATTATCTAAAGCTCTATTAGTAGCATCATTGAATTCTTTAATTTCTTCAAGAAGCATTGCATCTTTAGAAGTAAGAGATTTGCTTTTACGTCTATTCTCAATAACATTAACAAGAGGTGAATCTGTAACTTGAGATTCAGATATAAGAGCGTTATAGAGACTAGAAGCTTCACTAGATAAAGGTTTAATACCTTCAAATTCTCTATAAGATCTACCAAATGTACCGCTACCTATCGGTGCAGCATTTGAATCTTCTTCTGTTGCAAGCGCATCACGTTCTTCTTGTTGTCTCGCTTGACGTTCTTGTTCTGCTTTGAGTGCAGCTTCTCTACGAGCATTAGCGGCTTTAGTATCAGATTCTTGTTTTTGCAGTCTAGCAAGACGGGCATTATATGCAGCTTTTCTTGTGTCTGAATCAGAGAATTTTGATTCATCCGCTTGTAAAGCTTCAGAAGTTTGATACGTATTAAGTTCATCAGTTAGATCTTTATCAGTAGAAGCTTTGATTTCATCTTCATATAATTTGATTTGATCTTTAATATCTTCAAATCCATTACCATTACGATAATAATCAAGTTCAGCATCAATAGCAGTTCTTCTATTTTCATAGAATCGTTTAGCTTCTTCTGGATTAGTAAGATTAGATAAAAGAGTTCTAGCTTGTTGAGCCGCCTCTTTATCATCTTTATTTAAATTAAGAGCTTCAATGTTTTTAGTCGCTGTATCTCGAATATTACTAATATCACTAAGAGTTTTATTGTAAGATTCAAGTTTACTATTAGCACCTTTAAGAGCTATTTTAAGACCTAATAATTGTTCAGCAGTAGCATCTTTAGGAGCATTGGTGATTGCATTTTCAAGTTCACTTATTTGTTTCTTAAGACTAGCAATCATTTTATCGTAAACACTTAATGCAGCTTTAGCATCTTCAAGAGTTGCATTGTTTTCAGCATAAGTATTTATATCAGCTTTCTTAGCTATACGAATATTATCGTCTGTATATTTAGAATCAACATAATTACTAAGATATTCTTTAGATTCAGCTGCACGCTTTTGATATTCGGCAGGATTAGCTGTAATAGCTTCGAGTTCTAGTTCATTAAGTCTTTTCTGAGCTTCAAGAGTAGCAATACGACGTTGATATTCATAGAGATTTTTATCAGTAGTACCATTGACTGCATCAAAATGCTTATTATAAATATCTTCAACAGCTTCAATCTTGTTAAGAGTCTGTTCAAAATAATCAGCATTTGCAAGCAGAGATTCACCTTTATCAAGTGCAATTTGTTCTTCAGCACTAATAGCTTCACCTCGATCTCTTCTATCTTTAATAGACTGAATTTCTTTAAGAGAAGCACTCATATTTCTAAGCATCTCTTTATAGAACTCAAGTGAACCATCAAGACTATTAGCTGCAACTTGATTAAGAATAGCTTCTTGTTCTTTCAATTTAGCACCGACAATATCACCTTCCGCAAGAGATTCAACAATACCGTCAAGACCCGAACGCATAGCTTCTGTAGCACGCTCAATACCTTTAAGATATTCATGCTCTCTTTCAATACCACGTTTATTAATCTTAGTTTCAATAAATGGCATTATAGCTTGCATACCAGCACCACCTAAAAGACCTCCAATACCTTCAGTCCAAATATCAGGATCTTTAAGATAACTACTAGCTCTCATGCTAAAATCAGTAAGAGCATCAGTGTCAGAAAGTAAACCAAAATCTTTACGAGCTGCATGAGTACCTTCTTGCATAGCAATACTCATAGTCATTTCATCTGCCATTTCAGCAAGAGAGCCTCCAGCGAAACCTCCAATAGCTCTAAGAATTTGACCTCTATCAGCATTAGGTATAGCATTTAATGTACGAACTATAGCAAATTTATCACCAGTAGCCATAGCTTTACGAATATTATCTCTAGTAGCTTTAGTAAGAGTTTTAGCAGTACCTAAGATATTTATCCATTCAACTACATCGTAAGCTATATTAGACATAGATCTCCAATAACCTTTAGAAGCTGCATTATCTGCATATCTATCAGCAATACTTTCAATATTAGTATCGTTTAGAGGAACCTCTTCTAATCCCGGAGCTTTAAGAATAGCATTACCATTTTCATCACGTTCAACATAGTTCTTATAATTATTAAGAAACCATTCACGTTCTTGTTCATAAGTACCATAAGCCTCACGTGAAGAATCAAGTACTCTACTAATTACAGCAGAACCATAAACATCAGCAATTTTACTAGCACCACTTAGAGCTTTTGCTTTCTGCATTTCATTAGCAATACCAAATACATCTTTAACGTATTTAGATTTACTTCCGAGATTCACAGCACCTCTAAAAGCTTTTCCAAGTAATAGAGAAGCACCACGAGCAGGTAGCATTATACTAGCAGCACTACCTAATATAGAGGGAATCATAGACGCCCAATAACCACCTCCACCCATACGATCTAACAAACTACCACTTTGAGCTTGTTCAGTCATGTAAATAGGAAATGCTTCTCTAGTACCTTCATTAATAGAATTACCAATTCGTTCTAAGAAGTTACGAGTATAAGCTTCATCACTTCCGACAAGTTTAGCAGGAAGTGCGAGCAATGAACCCGCACTTTCAATTGTACCACCAATTATTTCTCCAACAGTTTGAACAAGAGAGTTACCAATACGATTCCAAGTAGATTGATTTCTCGCACGACTCTCTACATAATTACGATAGTTACTAGGAGTAATACCTATGCTACCGTTATGCTTTTTAGTAAGATTCAGATATTCGTCGTTATCCATACGATTATCTGGTGATTGAGAACCTATTTGATCAAATATAGGTTTAACTTCACCATTATATTGAATCTTACCATCCTCTCCAAATAGAGGTATAGCTTCATACGTTTTATCGTTAGGCATATTATCTTAACATAAGAGGATCATTAGACCAATAAGAAACATCATAAGCACTCTTTTGCTGAGGAGTAAGATATTGAGTAGGAATGAAGTTTTCTTTAAGTTCATTACCATGATTAAGTTTGTATATCAATGCAGGTAAATTATTACGTAAAGAAACATTATCAACAAAAGAATAATTTAAAGAACCTTTAGCGTATTCAATATTAACGTAACGATTCAAAGCTGGATTATATTTTTGAACATTAACACTATAAGTACCACTAGGATGCTTAGTAATATTATATTTAAAATCACCAGATGTTATAGGATAATAGTTACCACGAGGATCAATGTTGGTATCGTTAGTAATAACATCAAGAGCTTGAGATACATTACTTACCATTTGATCTCCAATAATATTAAATCTATTTAGAGAACGTTCTTGAGGATTTGTAATATGAGAAAGATCTGCACTAAGCTGTTCAATATTTCCACTAAATGCCATAATTTCATTAGCTGTTTGCCTTTGATAAGCATCATAAGGATTAGTCATAGCTTGATTGTATGAACATTGAGCACCTTTTCTCATAGCGTCTCTAAGAGCCATATTAGCACCATCATCGTCAGTATATAATATAGCTTCTCTAGGAACTTGATTATCACCTTGAGCTGGTATAGTAACTTTCAAATATAAACGACCTGTAGCATCAGAACCGATAGATAGATTTCTAGCTGACATCTGATATATAGCATTATTACCAGAACCACTCTTACGAGAACTAAATATATCTTTAAAATCTTCACTAGAAGTCAAAGGCATACCAATAACTTTTTCTAAGAACTTAGCATTCTCAGGATCATCACCAAGACTTGCAGTAGCAAAATTCCAAACACCAGCATTATCTTCAAGGAGTCTAGCAACACCATCGAGAGCATCACTGAATGCAGCTTTGTTATTACTAATAGGAGTAAATAGAGTGATAGGTGTTGTTTGAGGTTTAATACCTACATTATTTGCAGCAGTTAAAAAGTACCTAGTAAGATTACTTTTATCAACTTTACCTTTATCTATAAATCCAGTATAAGATAAGCTAGCTCTAAAGTCTTTTAATTCAGCACCTTCACCGTATCGTAAGAAAGTATCAATTATATCTTCTGGACGTTTAAGGCTTTTAATAGCAGCTGCAAGTTCATCTTTATTATCTCCTCGGTAATAACTTAAAAGTTCAGCTTTAGTATCTTCAATAACTTCACTATGATCAGGATTATTACCATCAAGTTGTCTAAACATTGAATCATAAATAGCATTATTTTGTTGAATAATGTTTTGAGCATCAATGTAAGACTTTTCAGCTTGTTGATAAAGATAACGAGACTGATCATCTTCTGCGCCTTCATATTTAGCCATAGTAGCCTTGGCATTATCTAAAGCTTCTGTAGCAGTTTTAATATTTGCGTCTACTACGGCAATCATAGCATTACCCGGAAGATTAGCTCTAGTAAAACCAATAGATTCAGTCATTTGGCCTTTAATCTTTTCAAGTTGTTCTCTTTTAGCTTTAAGAGAATCAATAAGAAGATTATCAAACCACTTAACATCGGTCTTACTTTCAACAGAAGTATAAGCACCAATCTTAGCCATATTCAATAATGAGCTTATATTTTGTTCTATATAGATTTTATTATAAGTAGCACCCATACGAGTTTGATAAGCTTCATCAGATTCATTAGGTTGTTGCTGCAAAGCACTCATACTATTTGCCATACCTTGATCAATATACTTTTGAATAACAGCAGGATCTTGTAAAGCAATAGCTTGTTGCTTTTTAGTTAGCTTAGTAAAATCAGAAGATGATAACATACTTTGTTGCATCTTAGGGTCAGTAGCAACATATTGTTTAAGAGCGTTAGTTACAAGTGAACTATTAGTACCACCTTGTTTACTATTAAGCCACTTATCAATTTCAGCTTCTTTAGCCATAGCTGTTCTAAATTCAGGTTTAGCTGATAGAACAGCAGTGAATACTTCACGAATCTCATCTTCTGTTACAGATTCAATTGTACTATCACGAGTAAGAACACCGGAAAGATTACCCCCTCTATCAGCAATAATCTTTTGAACAGTAGCTTGTACTTGTTCAGATGTACCGGGAATGTTCATCAAATCAGTAGCATCTTTAATAAATTCAGCATTAAATACAGAACGCTTATCAGCTTTCCATGCTTTCATCATTTCAAGAAGCTCTTTTTGATATATAGAACGATCGTGACCTTTACCGAGAGCAGTACCAAATGCAGTAATTGCTTGTTTACCATTACCACCAAGACTACCACCAGCTTTATTAAACTTCTCAAGAATCATAGCTCTATTTGCAGCTTTATATTCTTCAGGGGCATCACTAGCTTCATTCTGTTGCATAATAGCATCAAATTGAGCTTTATTACTTAGAATTGTTTTAACACCCTCATCAGTAAGAAACTTACGAGCACCATCGCTAACAGCTGTATCAGCAAAGAACCAACCTCCATCTTCATCAACTTTAGCTTTAATGTGTTCTTGAGTTTCATTAATTTTACCTGCAAGAGCTTCTTCATCTACACCTTGAATCGCATTATATTCAGACATCTTAATAGCCATTTCATTATATGTGTTTTCATTGCGAATAGCACGTTCTTGCAGATTATCAGCGGCAGCCGTTATAGCTGCACCAGCTTCTCTAAATGACGTCAAGTCCAGAGGTCTAGCATCAGGTTGCTTGACATAAGTAAGATCAGCATATTTTAGTCTAACTGCCATATCATGTAAGTTATTATAAACAACAATACCCTCTACCGAATTAACGATAGAGGGTGTAGGATTTAAGTCAATATGTATAAAACGTATAGCATTATGCAAAATTATAATAGTAATCCGGCATAGTAACAGCATCAGGAACAACAGAACCTCTTCTGTTTAAACGTTTAGTACGAAGTGAACGTTTAGGAACAGTAGAACCTCCTTGAATCTTTTTAAGATCTTTGAGACTACTAATTCCAAACATTCGCATAAGAGTATCTTTAGGCATATTATCGAAAATATAATCCCTAGATTTATCATCTTTAAGAACACTAATAAGATTAGCAGTTTGTAAGTTCTTCATATCAAATTTAGATTGATAAGCAGTACCAATAGAGCGTCCTAAACTAGCAATCATATCGCCAATAGCAGCTCCTTGTTGACTTCTACGTTGAACAATCTCCATTTGATGATTAAACTTATTAGCTTCATTCTCAGCTCTAATTTGACTATTTCTAGCAGCAATTTCAGCGTTAGCCATACGAGAACGATTACGAAGCTCAACTTCTTTATTATGTTCATCTTGTTTAACTCTACTACGCATACGAGAACCTTGAGTTCTAGCAAGCAATATAGACTGACGAGCAACTTGAGAATTAGAACTGTTACTTGTAATATATTTCTCAAGATTACGAACAGTATTATTAATATCTCCAATTTCAGCGTCAGTATTTATATCAGTTTCTAGTTCTACACGATCTATAAAAGGAGTCTCAGGAACTCGCATACTTTCTATACGATCAATTAAACCTTTATTAGTTATAAGCTGACTTATACCACCAATAAGATTACCACCAACTTCAGAAACAAATCCCGGACTTATAAAACCACCACCAGCATATTTGCGAGTTCTACCACCACAACGCAAACCTTGTTGAATAGTAGTTAAAGGATTTTGAATTTGAGTTTTATCGTTAGATGTAAAAATTACTTCTTGTTCCGTAGCATAACTTCCGCTATTATTCCGTTGAGTACCATAAGTAGAAATAGGAATATCAACAATTTGACCACCATCATAATATTTTTTAATTTTACCGCCACATTTACGTTTAATACGACCACCACAACGAGCTTCAATAGGTTCAGCTTCCATACCAGATTCAGCTTTCATACTTTCTTGAAGATTATAGAGTTGTGCGAGTTCATTTTGAATTGCAGCAATTTGTGCATTAGTTCTTTGAAGATCAGCATTAGCTTTCTCAGCATTACGACCATTAGTATTACGATCAATTGCATACGTACTACGATCAGTTAAAGAAAGCATTCTACCAAGCATCATAGATTTGACCGGAAGAGAACTTTCAAGATAACCTTTATGTTTCATAAGAGGTTTAGCAAGATCAGCAAATGTAGTTCCATTATACTTTAAAGTATCAGAGAATACATAAGCATTATCCGCATCAGTCATAAGAGCTTCACCACCTTCTACTTCTGCATTAGGTCCATAAGGAACACCACCTTGTTCATGAGAAGGACCATTAACTTCTGCGGTATTAGAAGATGTTTCTTCAATCATACCACCATCTGCATAACGTTTAGCTTTACCGCCACAACGTTTACGTTTAAGTCTTCCACCACAACGAGCGGCAATTCTACCAAAAGCAGAACTAGGATCAACATCACCAAATGGAGTACCTTGAATAGTAGGTTGAACTAAGTCACTACCGAAGCTAGCATCATCTTGATAACCGGTAACACCTGTAATATTAGAGTCACCATACATATCAAGAGCACCTTCTTGCTGAGCAGTATTGGATAATTTAAGTTCATCTTGAAGAATACGTTCATTACCTGCAACAATCTGACGTTGCCTATCAGCTTCCTCAGCAGCTTTCTTAGCTTTACGTTTCTTACGACGACCTCCAAATAGTCCAACAATACTACCAATAATAGCACCTGCTGCCATACCAATAGGACCTGCCCAAGCTCCAAGAGTTGTACCTGCTAACGCAGAAGATCCAGCGGCAGCCGCAGCAGTAACTCCAGCTCCAAGTCCACCACCAATAGTAGCACCGGTACTTAAACCAGACATTGTAGAAGCTCCTTGAATACCTTTCTCGGCTCCATAACTATGACCTTGAACATCCCCGAATCTATCTCTAAATGCAACTTCACCTCCACCAGCGTATCTACGTCGACGGGGGTAAGCTTTAAGAGTTGAAATGTTTTTAATCATACCACCATGTTTTAATTCATTAAAATCAATAACATCAGGCGAATCAATCTCATCTACTTCACCATAATAGTCTTTAGTAGGAGTCCAATCCTCAAGCATTTTAGCTCTTTCTAATGCTTGTTTAAAACCGTTAGCATTATTATGTTTTTGAGCTTTATCTAAAGTTTTAACAGCATCATCAAGAGACATTTTATTTAGTTCTTTAAGTCCTTTACCCGTAGACTTAAGACCACTATATTTAATAAGATGAAAACCTATTTGAGCTTCGGGACTATCAATGAGATTATTATCTTTAAGAAACTTCTGATAATATCCCCAAGTAGTATCATCACGATAGATATTCTCAAAAGGATATTCGCCTTTAGCTTTAGCAGCTTTCTTTTGTTCATCAGAAGATGGACCCATCATATCATAATGAAAGAGACCTCTAGTATAAGGACGAGCAGAAAAAGCTCTTTCAATAACATGATTCTTATAATCCCAAACATTACCTTTAATATATTTGCTAACAGGATAAGTTTCCACATGAGTAACACCTAAAATAGCTCTTGCTAAAGTATCATTAGCTCCAAGTTTACGAGCTATATTATAAATAGCAGAAGCATTATTATGATTAAATTTAGGAATACTCTTATACTTAGGTTTAGCTTTATTTTTATCAGGCATATCACTAGTATTAGCAGAGTGTTGCTCCTTACCACAAGCTCTTTCCCTACCGGGGTCTGGAGATCGTTAAAGAGCAACACTAATTATAAACGAGTGTCTTTATCAATCATAACTTCAATATCAGTAAGTCTTAAATCAAGTTGAGTAGCATCAGGATATTTAGTAATATCATCTATATAATCATCAGCTTCTTGACTAAAGAACTTATTCTCATATATCATAGTTATATAAGTCCAAGCATTATGGAATTTAGCAATATCATACCAAGGCTTTTGATATTTAGCTGAAAGTTCAATAAGAGTATCAATAGCATCTTTATCCATAAAATTAATAAGATTAGGATTAGGATTCCATTGACCATGATCATTTTCAACGAAGTCTTCAATACGATTCCAAAGATAACGACCAGCTTTATATTTAAGAGTTTCATTATCCCACCAAATAGGACTAACACTCATAGGCATAAGACCTGTACACTGAACATCAGTATGAAACATCAACCAATCAATAGTTTTATTATAGAGATAACGTATATTATCTTCATTATTCATAAGACCATTAATAAGTTGACTACGCCATTCAATATGCTTAAAGAGTTTACTTATAGTAGGCTCGGTAGCATAAATGAATTGAACAACACTAGGATGAATAACATCATCAAAGTAAATACCTTTATTCTTAGCATCAGTCTTAAAAAGAGAACCTTTAGTTATATAGAAGATTCCATGCCGGTTAATGTATGAATAATCTCCGATATACGAGTGAAAAGACGTCCATAAGTTAGTCTTTAATGAGTAAGAAATAGAATAAGACTTATACAAGTCAATAGCACCGTTTTTATCTATAATCTTATTAGTGAATATAAATCTTTGGTGCATTTCATCGTATGTAAAGAAACATCCACTATGCGACAATGGATTAGTAGCATTAGCGTAAATATGCTCTTTAAACCACTCTTTGAAGCCTAAATCGGATAACTCACTTACACTTTGATCGTTCTTAACAAGATAAATCTCACCTTTTTCGACATCACAAACAAGATAACCACGATGCGTAATAATAGCACTAAAACGATTGTTACAACCAATTTTACCAGTAGTGCTATAAATAATTTCTTTAGGTTCACGTTGAAACAAATCAGAAGTACCTACATAAGTTGTATTTTCATCATTGTTACCTAGAGTATCTTTAATGGCAGCTACAAGTAATGTATATTGTTGCTGAATATACAAAGCAATATCATCAGACAGAACATTCTCGATAGCACCTTTTTGAATTGAAACATCTTTATAAGCATCAGCTTTATATCGACGCCAACCAATATCAGTAGATTCACTAGGATTAACATCTGAACGTATAATACGAGAAGGAAAGGTTTTAATATCGTCAATCTTTTTAATAATAACAGCATCTTTAAAACCATCCCAATTCATAGAAGTCTCATAACACTTACCATCCTCAGTATTCCAAAAGTTATCAATAGGATAACTAACATGACCTAAGTTATCAGCTTCTTGATAGTAATTATTCTTAGGAGCCCAACGAATAGCTTTTTCAATATCATTCTCAGCAGTATTGGAAATATTACGTTCAAATATCTTATAAGCACTACTATTAACTCCAAGTCCATCATGACGACATTGAAGATTCATACGACTAAATATAAAATAACTAATGATAATTCTATGACAATTAGCAATAGTAGCACCAGCCCCTTCATGTTGGAAACCAGCAGCAGGAGCAACACAGCGTTGAGTTATAAATGCAACAAATGTATCACCTTTGAGATATTGAGCTTTTGTAGTAGCAGTATATGTTACAGGATGATATTCAACTCTAACAATGGGAGATATACAAGAAAGATTCTGAGCATAAACATCAATAGTCTTGAATATATCATCTGCGTTACGATCATGATAATAACAATCTATAATAGCACGGTTATTTTCAATGATAGAATACCATTGAAATCTTGCAACGGTTCTATCATCTCCATGACTATTTGGATTATCATCACCTTTCCACTCACCAGCAGCAGAATAATCTTTACATATTTTATTATATTCAAATCCGGGATCTAGTAAGTCACCATTTCTATAAGTAATAGTAACACGTTGATAACTCTTATTATTCCATTCGTTTGGATAGTATTTACTATCAAACATAGCGTTATCATCGAGACCATCATTTTTACTAAATTTATAACTAGAATCAGCAGCTATATTTGAAACAGCTGAATTATTATTAGCAATAAATTCAGGTTTAATAGTAGGTCCATTAAGTCTACTATTGACAATAAGTGAATCAGAAAGAAGAACTGATTGAATCAAATCACCACCTTCATCCCATAAATTAGAACCTTCTCCTTTCTCATTTTTAGTATCATTCTTTTGACGATTAAAACAATGCCTCCAAGTCATACGTTCATAAGCACTACGAACACTATAAGCTTTAACTTGTGGCATAGTCTTCTTTTCAATCAGATATTCAAGAGGATATAGTCTATATCTATCACGAGAAGCAAAAGCTCCTTTATAGTTATTACCAACTACATTAGAATAAGCTAAATCTCGAACAACAAGCGATTGACAACACCAATTACTATTAGAGCTATTAGGTTGAGCCATGTAAACAACCCAAGATTTTATTTGTTTACGAGCAACAACTCCAACTTCTTCAATACCATCAGCAGTTTCAATTTTAGTAGTATCTTTAAATAGTTTAGAAAAGAAATCTGTAGGATCGAATTTAAATCTAAACATACGATGTTTAACAGCACCATCACTACCAGTCATATTGAAATTAGAAGTCTTGAAGTAATAGCTACTCTTTTGAGTATTATAAATAGGATAAACATTAATAAGTTTACCTTTATAATCAATAAGACCTAAATATAAGAAGTAATATTCGTTATCTTTGATACAAGTATCATTAGAAAGATCTTTCTTTTCAAAATCACCTTTATCGCCAACAGATTTGAATAATTCTTCTTTAATTTTAATATTACCAGTACCATTAAGACCATTAGCAGTACATAGATTTTTATCTTTTATGTGCTTGTCAAGACCGGTAATATCATTCATACTAACATTAGCACGAATAAGCTGTGAATTAAAATTAGTATGAGCTTGATCTTTAATATATGAAATATTACCAATTACAATATCATTAAGAGTAACTGTATTTAAACTATTGATACCACTGATATAAACAGTTGTACTATTTTTACCTTTAATATCAATATTTTCATACTCATAAGCTTTTTCTTCATCTTCGCCTTTATAGATAATACCAAGTTTACATTCATCAAACTGAGAATCTATATTAGTAATATCAATTTGAAACTTACGAGACGTAAGCTGACCAGCTTTAATACTTTCATTGTATTTAGGTGCAGCGAAGTATGTAGGAGATAACAGAGAATAATCAGTATAATCTCCGGTTTTAAGTTTATATGCAACAGCAAATTGATATGAGCCTGCAAGTAAACCACCACCATCAATAGACTGAACTGTTAATGTAGGATATTCAACATCAGGTATAAGATTCAATAGTTTCTCTTTAGTTAAATCAGTACCTAAACTGTAAATAGTCGTAGTATCATCAGAATAGTCTTTTGCAAGATTATAGTCATCACAAAAGGTATTAAGATTCATCAAACGAGTCTCATTAGCAGCAGTTGAATTACCTTCTGTAAAAGTAATAATCAGATGATTATTTTTGTTATAAGAATAAGCACCAGTAATAGGACGATCTTCACTAAAATTTAAAACTGTACTATCGCTAACTAGAGGAGCTTTATAAATAACATCTGAATACTTTATATCACCTTCAATAGTTTCATCACTATGCCATATAATGTAATCTCCGTCAGGCACACTAGGATTAGCACCGTTTCTATTAACGAAAAAAAGCACCACTCCAACGGGAATCGGAATGGTGCCAATACACTGACCATAATCAGAATAATCATGATGTTTCTCAAATCCATTTTCATTAATAAGAGTCTCACCATCCTCGTTATATAGAACATTAAGTGCATAAGACTTAGTATCACTATTGACTAATGACGGATTCGCGTTAGGGTAAAGACCTGCGTTTACTTTCATAGCCATTCACATAATGATTTTTCATATTTAAGAAGTTTAATAACGACCTACTACAATCATCACGTTTATCTTTAGTAAGCCTATTACAAGCATTGCGAACTTTAATTTTAGCATTATCGTAAGCAAGTGCCGGATTAGTATAAGGATTACTATCTCTAAGATTTAAAACTGGATGCCTGTAATTACGTTGAAGAATACGCATCATAACAAAGTTCTTTAGAACATCAATAAGAACATCATTATTAGGTATAAGAGGGACATTGATTTTAAGAATCTCGTCAAGTGTCATTGGCAACCCGTGAAATAAGATGCCTAGCGTGCCTTTTCTGACATTCAGATGTAAATACGACCCGTTAATCGAATACGTGTATAAACTGCCGGAGATCGTTCGTATGAAGTCAAAAACGACATTCTCTGTAAGGTTTATCCCTATCGGGAATGAAACGGCGAGCGGTATATAATTTCCATCATCATGCTCAAAAGGAGCAGGATTAGTAGTAAAATCCGCACGTTTACCATTAATTGTAACAAGACGTATATTCTCACAACCCTCTGGAATCTCACAACGATATTCATCAAAGTCGATAACTTTACCAACATTAATAAGATGCTGTTGAATATTTAAATCAGCAAGAGCTTCACATATCCAAGTAGGAATACGAGTCATAAAGTCCATAGAATGAACATCATAATCTTCTATAATCCTATGAATAACAACACTAGAACTAATCAAGTTTTGGTCTAATGTATTCATCTACTTCATTGTTTTTAATACGTTCTCTTTTGCTTTTAGTAGGCGGATACCTATCCATAATAGTTTTATCATGTTCAATCATGTATTTGAGTTTAGCATCAAATGCAAGATTATCCGCTTTAATAACTTCTTCTATAGATTTATGCCTAAGCACCTTATCACTAGTCATAATGTTTACATGACAATGATTAGGTTTAAATTTATAGAATATTTGATTAGGTACAACATCAACACCCATATTATGACGTATCCATTTACAGAACCAATAATATGGATTATCAGATTTAACGTGCCAATTCTTACCATAAGGATTAAGAAAACTCTTAACTTCGATACCCGCGGCAATCATCTCATCCCTAAGACGAAACGACGCAGCCCAATCAACAGATTCTCTAGCAACAGCACGTTGAACTTGAAACTTACCAATGTAAGTACCTAAAGAAACACTATCACCACGAATAAGATTCTCAATTAGAGACTTATTAAGACCTCTCTGTATTTGATTAAATATCGGATAAGGAATACGACACATCCAATCGTAATATCTAATAATAGCAAGAAGTTTAGGAATACGAATAGTAGATAGATAAACAAAACGATTGAACGTAATACGAAGAGATACTGCTTTAGCTTCGTCACTCCAATTAAGTTTACGTAAGAGCTTAACACCTTTAACTCGTTTACCTAAAATAAGATCATCAATAATCTCTTTAGTTATTCCATTCGATTCAAGAAGATTCAGATTAGCATAACAGATATTAGCTAGATTATTACGTCTAACATAAATGTTATGAAGATCAATACTTAATTTCTCGATAGTGTTGTAACATTGTTCGAGATAGTCGTGGTAATAGTGCATAGATTCCATATAGTTTATTCTACTTTATTATGGATTAAACGTTGAGTACCATTAGGATCATTAGGAGCATAAGTTGCATCACTAATAATCTTAACTTCGTGTTCTGTAGGCTTAATACCGAATTCAGTTCTAAGAACCTCATAAGTTATACGTTCTATCATATCAGCAGGAAGCGGAAGTTCAATATCTTGGCCATCATCTTCCATATACATAGTGATAACCTCAGCAGGATTTTCAGCTACATACACGATTGTTACAAACTTATAATTTTTAGCATCAATCTCAAAGTTTTTGAGAGTATTTTTGATAATAATTTTAAGTTTACCATTAACGATTTGATACACTCCCCAAACCCCAGTAGGGGAATAGACTGTGGTAAGGAGCGGAACTACGCTATTATTAGCGTACTTATATGTAATAAGACTCCCATCATCATGTTGAGTATAAACATGAAGAAAAGGTGCATCATTAGACATACGTAAAGGTGTAGGAACTCGATGCTCAGTGGTAAGAACCATATCTTTAGCACCAATTCCCGCATATGTGTTTTCTATATCGGTAAGCGGAACGCAGATAAGAGGAACATTAAAGCTAACTTTAAGCACCTCATCTACACCATTGCGCTCAATACTCTGACGAATAAAAGTAGCAAAGAGTGCCTTACAAGCATCTTTAGCTCTCTCTTGAATGCTATGATCACCGGGCTTACCTAATATATTAGAAATCTTACTTCCTAATTGATTAAGTGTTGCCATAATAATACATTAAACAATTCGCCAAGATTTATTAGTAGTAATACCAAGCTCCTTAGTTTCACCTCTAGGGATAAATTTAAGAAGATTAGTAGACAATTCAAGTTCAGGAGTATCAGAACCACCTATGATCATAATAGGACGATTCTTAACTGGAACAACCCCGTGCCACGGACCAGCATTAGTATACCGGTTAGTAACTCTAATAACGTTCTTTTGATTTTTGAAACCTCTACCACACCTTGATGGCAGACTGGCTCTTGCGTAAATAACAGTCATGGTATTTTAGTTTTTAATGGTATCTTCTGTCGCATCTATAACCATAGTCATATTGCGAGAAATACGATTGTGATTTTTCCAGAATGTTTGCATCATTTCAGCGTCAGGTTCAAAGTCAAGCTCGAACTCAGCACTAAGAAAGCCAATAGGCATATCAGTTTTCAAGTCACGAATAAGAATGCTAATAGCAGTATTACATCCACGTGAACGAAGATCTCCAACATACATATTAGAATGATACCTTGTCAAAGCACTCATACGGAAAATGTACTTACTATCTCTGTATAAGCGTAGAATAGTATAAGGCATAATAGAAGTAAGAACATTCTTATAACGATTCTTATAAGGATCTGTAATACTAATATCGTAATCTTCTGCGATAACAGTAAACTTATCCATATTAATACCATTACAGAACTTACCACCATTATGAAAGTATGCAACGTAAACACCTTTAGCATTAAGAGATTCTCTAATGTTTGAGGCTATTTTATCGAGTTGCATCCAACATTCTGCTTTAGATGTAAGAAGATTAGTAACAACCTTACGTCTCTTCTTAGCAATCCATTCTTTTACGAAGACAACACCAATAGATGAAACAATAACACCAATCAAGTTCAATATAGCAATAAAAATACCACTCATTACACAACGTGTTTTATAATTCATACTTGCGTGTTTGAATAAGTTGCTATAAACAAAAAAATCCGACTACCAGCGGAACCAGTAGTCGGATTAGGAATAATTAAAATTGCCTTGATATAAATAACACCTGCGACCAAAACTAATTAGATGAATCTCTGCCAAGGCACTTCATCGTCTTGAGCTTTAATATCAGCTAACCATCTTTGGAAAGCAATACCTTCGTAACCGTCGGGATCACTAATGTAAAGATAAGCATACATAGCACATTCATGATGTTCGGTAAACAAACGACCATAGAAATCTGCGTAAGCCATATTCATTACATACATAACATCATACCAGTTAGCATTATGGAGATCATTCATCTTGTATTTGTGCCAAATAGATTTGACTTCATCAAGACTATAATGGTGAGTAGTACCATTACGATTCTCCATACGTTCAACAACCCATTCACATAGGTCTTTAGTAAAATGTTTTCCGTAGAGTTCTTTATACTTTCGACAATCCCTCTTTCTTACATCTTCACTTTCGTGTGGCATATCACTATGCTCATGCGGGTCTTTCATCATGACTTACATTATTTTTAAGAGAGTTATCAATTTCACGTTTGAGATTTTGAAAAGCAGTAGCTTCGAACTCAAAACCAAATAGATTCACAGAACCTTTAGCAGTAGCTTTAGAAATAGCTGCATCAAGATAGCTATTAACTACTTTAGGAATCTGCTCATCAGGTATGAACTTAGATAACTTAGCCAACTGAGGCTTAATAATATAATCAAGTGTAGGCTCTATAATAAAATCTAATTCATTCAGAAGATTATAAGTAGAAAGGTCTAAACCAAAAACATTACTCATAAACTTTCCGATACCAGAAGTAACAGGAATCTTAATCCCACCTCCAATAGTTTTAACGATTGGTGTTAGCCATTTACCAACAGCTACTGCAACAAGTTCTGCGTTAGTCATACTACTTCAAGATTAAGCTTGTGGAGTTGAAGTAGAAGCATTAGGATCCGGAACAGCAGGACCAGCAGCACGAGCCGCTAACTCAACAACCGGACAAATCTCAGCAGCATTGATCTTTTTGATGTATTTAACGAAATTGCAATTTGCATAATCAACAATTCGTTCATCAGCAGATTCTCTACGTTCAGCCTCAAGAGCAATAGCAGCTTTGAAATCGTGACGAACATCACTGAACTCACGAGCGACTTCTTTCTTGAAGTTTTCAATATCCTGTTTGTTAAGTGCAGATTCCTTATCCAAACGAGCAAGAGTTTCAAATATAATCTTGTCGTTAGCTTGACGAGTTTCACGTTCTTCTTTGATTAAAGCTAAAGCTTCTTTAAACGTATTTATACCTACATTATCGGCATAACGTTCAGATTTTTCTTTAGCGAGTTCAGCCATAAGACCAGAAACTAATTGAGTTTCAGAAACAGCAGCAGCTCCGGCAGCAACCGAACCATTACCGTTACCAAACCAATTTCTCAATCCAAGTCCTGCAAAAGCAGCAAGACCTAAAGAACCTGCAACAGTGTTGTAGTTAATTTGTCCTTTCGGAACTTTAACACCAGTTTCGTTTTCAGTATTCATAGTATTAATTTGTTTTAATGCACCTCGACATTGAGATGCACAACAAATATATTACTATTAGTACTGATAACAATGAAATGATTTATAACATGAACATTAATACTCAATAGTTGAACATTATATTCAACGTTTCTTCTTAGTGATAGGTTCGTCAATCTTTGCATTAATAGAGGGAACACTAATGTAATTCATAAAAGTTACATAACCAATATGATATACGTCAGCAATTTTGTTCTTCCAAATCCAACGATAACTTCTATCATCATTGATATAAGTTTTAGCAATCTCTTGAATATCTCTAATTAATAAGAGCTTATTCAAATTAGTATAAGTCACAGGTGTCATACCTAAAGGAATTTAAATCATTAATAGAACGTTTAGTCGATGATTTAAGCGAGCAATGATTTTCCTTGATATGACAAAAGGAAGTACTACGCAATTTAGCAGTAGCACTCCTTTAGTCCGCGATCATACGCTTTTAGAATCAGCAAAATGCCGTTTTATAGCTTTGAGTATAGGTTTGATAATTAAATCATACCCAAAGGTACATATCAGAAAAGATAGCAGCACCGTTTCCAGTGAAGCATCTAATTTGTATAAGTAAAGCACTATAGTTGCAATACCTACGATTAAGCTAACAAGAGACTTGAAATATCTCGGTAGTTTCTTCTTAGCAATCTTAGTAGCAATCTCGTTAATACCATAAGTAGCTAAAAGCACAATAGCGATAAACGCAAAGCTTATAGAATTAAAGAGATTAAAAACAATTGTTTCTTCCATAACTACATCATTTGTGCCATAAGTGATATATAACATTCAAAAGGTGTATTAGCTTTATCATAACCTGTAACAGTTATATAAGCACCACCACCATATATCCAAATATCATCAATTTCTACTATAACATTAAAACCTTGTATATTAGTAGACATACCCTTATTATCACCCTCAGCTGATATTATTCTATAAATACCTTCAAAAGTTATTTGCATATCTATAAGACCGGGTGAACCAACCATTAAATGAACTTCAACATCACGATCAATAAGTTCACCGTATTTAGGATTTACATCAGATAATACAGCTTCAGATGCAATACTAATATTACTTATAGCGAAAATAGCTTTACCACTTTTTTGAACAATATCACAAGTTTTACTTACCCCCCCCTGCTACAGTTATTATACCATTTCTAGCCACTCCAGTATTTTTAGCCGCTATAACATCAAAACTTCCGTTATTTGAGCCGCTTGCTGGACTAATTGTAATCCAATCAGGTTTTGCCATGATTTATATATTTAAATTTGTAATAAATTAGAAAGCAACAACGAAACGATCACAAGTAACTATACTTCTAATGTATTCCTTAGTAGCTTCATCGAAATCAACAATATTGAAATTAATCAACATATGGTTATCCGGATACATAGTCATAAGACGATCATTAATCTCATAAACTAAGGTCTCATAAAACGGAGTAACATCTAGTTGAGTATTCTTTTTAGTAGAATTAAAATCAATATCAGTAAACAATTCGCATAAAGTGTCAGCATGACCGATAAAATCTAAGGTAGTTTGCATATTAAATGTAACTACTTTACTAGCATTATCCATACGCCTACCTTCAAGCGATACAAACATACAATGTTCAGATTCAGCAACATTAACTGTATTATTGAGTTCTTTCTCAACAACAGATGAATCAGACATTGTACAATATGCGATACCTTTAATCCCTATAGCATTAACTTGTATAGTTGTCCATAGACCATATTCAGTACTATTTCGACCAAAGTCACCTATAACAAGTAATTTTGCGTCTTGATTAACCGCAATAGTTTTAGATAAACCTCCACCTGCAACAGCAACAGAACCTTGTCTAGCATCACCCTCATTAGCTTGAGCAGTGACTTGAATAGACCCGTTACCATTACCCGAATTAGGTGAGGTATTTACCCAATTAGGTTTTGACATATACAAATAGTTTTAGTAGCATCTCTAAGACTATTTGTATAAGCCTTAGAAGATACTAATGATTAATAACACGTACACCTAATGTTATCCAAGGTATATCAGGCTGTCCATCACCATATATAGCAAGATTATTTACAATTCCTATAGCTGCATTATTTAAAATTACAATTATTGCATTTTTAGCAGCATCAACTTCAAATTCTATGGCATTTGTAAAGTTAGCTTCAACTTTAACTATTTTCTGATTACCAATATAAATAGTTGCAGTATCATTAACTAATACTCCTGTCTCTCTAGTAGCATAAATAACTTGCGGTTTACTTCCGATTTGATAACCACCAAATGCAGGAAACGTCCATTCTCCACTAGAACCTGTAGTACCTTCGGCATTAACTATAGACATGGGAGCAGGGTTTCCGGGAATTTGTGTTATATCAACACTTTTAGAAATCCCCCCCCCTTAACAGCTATAGCAGTACTACGAGGTTTCATTTGTGGATTCCTAGGAGCAGTAATATCAATTGAACCATTGTTACTACCACTGGCAGGACTATAATCAACAAAATCTTTCGTAGCCATATTTAATTAGATATTTGTTTATACGACAAAAGGTCTAATAGGCACCTTAGCACCTATCAGACCCATAATCAAATCAACAGACGATTTACGAAATAGTCCAAGCGGTATTCGTAGTAATCGTAATCTGTTTAGTTTCTCCCGCAGCAGCGAAAGTCAATGAAGTCGGAGATACAGATAGAGTAGCATCACCGGCGGATTGAGTTACAGTGTATTTCTGACCATTTACGGTAATATTACCGGTACGAGTGTTAACCGTAGGGTTAGCAGCAGCAGTAAACGTAATTTCGAAAGCGTAAACATCATCTGCTCCCGGATCACCTTCAATCTCAGCACCAGAGTTATATTGTTTTTCATTTACGATCAATTTACCGGCAGTCAACCATTTAGAAGCGTCAGAATCAACAGCAAACGTAATAGCAGCTAAGTTGGAGTTACCAATGAACTTCTTAGCTTCACCACCTTTAACAAAAGCTAACGATTGAGTAGTAACATCCCAAATCGTAGAACCTTCCTGCTGCAACGTAACGTCTTCAGTCAAGTCTTTAACAGCAACGGTAATCAAACCGGAACGTCCGTTACGACCTTTATAAACCGGAGCAGTAACATCTACTTGAGAGTTACCAGTTCCCTCAACAGCACTCAAAGTGATCCAACTCGGTTTAGCTTTCAAAGCATATCCGGCACGCATAACAGGTGCACCAACTCCATCAACTAAACCACCAATTTCAACAGCAGTTGCTCTTTCATTCAAATCAGAATCTTTAACCATAACAGTAATAATTTAATTATTCGTAAAAAAGTTTGAAGTTCCGCACGCCCCACAAGCTATTCCCCTACTGGGGTCTGCAAAGCGTAGCGGAACATTTAAAAGTTTAAGAAACAGTCCAATTAACATTAGAAGTTACTTTGACAGTTTGTGTACCACCAGAGGCTTCAAACGTTAGACTAGTTTTATCAAGATTTAAATAAGGATCTTGTTCAAATATTGCAGTGTAAGTAGCATTTCCAGTAACAGTAACAGTTCTGTTAGCATTCGTATTACCATCACTCCATTTAACAAAGTGATAACCGGAAGAAGCCGTAGCTTTTAATGTAGCAGTTTCACCATAATTGTAAGTACCACTTCCACTAACAGTACCACCTGTACCCGCAGTTACAGTCAGTGTATAACTGTTAATTTGCCAGATAGCATAGTAAGTAACATCACCAGTAACTTTGGTAGTTGTGCTTACATTAACAGGACCATTAGCTGACGTAGACCATCCTTTGAAAGTATATCCAGTTCTTGTAACAGTAGGAAGAGTTCCTAAAGCTTCATTGTAATAGAATGTACTACTAGACTGACTAGGAGTACCACCATTACCATTAAATGTTGCAGTATAACTTCTAATATTAGCAGTCCACTGAGCATAATAAGTAACGTTTCCTGTTACTGTAGTAGATGCAGAGACTTGAGTACCACCCGTTGTAGCTGTAAACCAACCCTTAAATGTATAAGTATATTGGGCATCAGCAGCTCTTGTCGGAGTAGGTAATTCGCCTAAAGTAGAACCATGAGTCTTAGTAGTTGACGTAGGACTTACAGAACCACCATTAGGATTCCAAGTTACAGTATATGACTTAAGAACAAATACCGGAGTAATATGAGTATTGGCAGTAATCCTAGAAACTATCATAGGATTAATAGTAGAACCATTAGACCACTTACTAAAATTATAGCCAGTACTTGGAGTAGCTGTCCAAATAGCAGAACCACCATATTCTACACTAGACTTATTAACGCTCGCTGTACCACCAGTTGAATTAGCAGTAGTAGTTGTGAAAGTCTTAATTGTAAACTTAGCAGTTAAGCTGATATTGGCAGTAACAGCAAATGTATATGAAGCATTGCTAGATACTTTAGTTGTTCCATTGTACCAACCAGCAAAATTATAAGCAGGCTTAGGAGTTGCAACTACAGTAGCATTAGCACCGTGTTCTACAGTTTGACCAGCAGGACTTACAGTACCTTTGTTTGTATCCTCAGAAGTTGCATTAACAGTGTAGCTCTTAATCTTATATTTAGCAACAAGAGTTCTATTAGCAGTTAAAGTAACAGCGAAAGAAAGGCTTGTAGAAACAAGATTAGAGCCTTCATACCAACCAACAAAATCATACCCAGTTGGAGCAGCTTTAGCAGTCAATGTGACTTGTGTGTCACGATAATAAGTTCCTTCTTTAACTCCACCTGTAGCAGATGAACCAATAGAACAATCACCAATATTTGTAATAGTAGTTCCTGAACTATTAGTAGTTAAAGCTGAAATCTTAATAGTAAACTTATCAGCTTCCGTTTGAGTACAATTAATAGTTTTCGTAATACCACCGGCAGTAACGGTAACAACCGTAGTTCTACTTTCGGCAGTATTCTTACTCGCAGTTAAACCGACCGTTTTATTACCCGTACCACTCTTAGCGGCAGGGGTAAGCCAAGAAGCAATAGCCATCTTAGTACCCCCCCCTAATTATGAAACCGTCCATTCGACGTTAGAAGTAACATTAACAGTTTGAGTTCCACCAGTAGCCTCGAAAGTAAGAGAAGTCTTATCTAATTCGAGATATGGATCTTGAGTAAACTTAGCAATGTAAGTCTTATCAGCATCAACAGTAACACTTAGAGTTACATCATCAGAAACCTTAACTCCATCTTTCCACCAACCGCCAAAGCTATAACCCTCAGCAGCTGTAGCATGAATAGTAGCAACAGTACCATCCTCAAATTCAGCAGTTTCAACTCCCAAATTAGATTCTTTATTGATACCAACACCACCTTGAGCTACACCTTCATCTTCGGTTTTAACTGTAAGTGTATAATGTGTGGGTTCAGGAATAAGATCACATTCAATAGTAACCTTAATGTTTTTTTCAACCACAAAGCTATACTGATTGTTACTGTTAAGAGTGATTTTAACACCATCAACAAGCACTTTATTCAAAGTATAACCCGGACTTACATTAACTTTAATCGTACAAGTATCACCATCATTATAAGTACCAGCACCTTCCATTGTAGCACTTCCATTAGGAATAGCTTCATAGGTGACTTGGAATTTATCAGGAGCATCAACTTCAAAACGAGCTTCAATAGATTTAGAGTCATTCATGACAATATCACGTGAAGTAGTCGAGGGCGCACCTGAATCAGTCCATTCCTTAAAATGATAGCCGCTATCTGCTAATGCTTCTACAGAAACGGTAGTTCCGTCAACAATATTAGAGTAAGTCTTTGTGCCACTATAATAGTCGCTCCAACTTCCATTGATCTTTGCACGACATTTACCACCCGTTCCAGCAATAAGAGTTAGCGTTCGCATGATTACTTGGTCGAACGTAGCAATATGCGTTGCATTCGTTCCGGTTTTGGCAGTGAATGTTGCAGGATTATCTGAAACCTTTGCCCCGTTTGTATTCCACTCTCTAAACTTGTAGTTACCAACCGCACGAGCTTCAACTGAATAAATCGAACCTACATTAGTTTTAAACGTATGTTCAGAAGTAGACCAACTAGACCAAGAACCATCACCTATACGATAACGAGTTTCATTAGTTCCGTCAGAACCTACCGTAATAGTAACTTCTTCCGGTGGAATCTCTACGAACGTACAAGAGAAATCTACATTATCAGTGATAATCTTTGAGTAAGGATTAGAGTTAGAAATAGTTCCACCAATATTCCATTGTTCAAAAGAATAACCACTATCAGGAACACCTAATACTTCAATTGTCTCACCGTCAGTAACACTAATGTTAGAATGCAAAGATGCAGCTTCTGAATATTCACCAGAGCCAATCTTATATTTGCATTTACCATTAGAACCGGCAGTAATATTAACAATATGAGTTTCAGGTGGAATGTAAGTTTCCTTAAAATAAGCAGTATAAACTTTGCGATGCAGACCTTCTTCAACAATGATATTATTTTCATTATTAGGAAGATTAGCACCAGTAGGAGTTACCCACTTTTCAAATTCATAACCGCCATTAGCTTTACCAGCGATAGTGACAATAGTCTTTTCCGGAGCAGTAACTTCGTGTCTTTCTGCCCATTGAGACCAAGCATCATTAATATCTTTGTATCGAACTAAACCATTCGCATTTGCCACGATACTAAACGTGAAATAACGAATAGCTTCTTTAAAGTTTACCGTAATCGTAAGATCTCGCGTAACAACGATGCTATATGTACCATTACCATTATCTACAAGATTACCGCCAGAAGCAGTAACTGTATCAACAGCCCAACCCTCAACCGGACTAGGAACAATTATTGCAGTTTGACCGGACTTATAAGTACCGCCACCGCTAACTGAACCTTTATCAGCAGGATTAGTTATAATAGTTACATTGTACTCCTCAATAACAGGAGCATCAAGCTCGAAGTGTGCAGTATAAGTTTCATCTTTCTCAACAACAAGATCATATTGAAGATTAGTAGAAACAATACGATTTAAACTATCAGTCCAATGAGTAAAATGATACCCTTGAATTGCCGCAGCTGTTATAGAATGCCTTGTACCTTTTGGGAATGTTCCGGCACCAACTACATATCCTGCATTAGCCGGATCAGCATTGACATTAATATAGAATTGTTCAATAGGAGCTTCATCCTTTTCAAATACACCTATCAAATCCATATCTTTCTTAATAGTGAAAGACCAATTAGAACTAATAGACATAATCTCATTAGTATGGAACTCTTTCCAACCTTTAAAGTGATAACCTTGAACAGGTTTAGCATAAAGTTCAACGCGACTACCAGCTTCAAATTGAAAACGGAAGCCATCTGAGTTTTCATCAGGAACAATAGCAGAACCACTACATCCAACAATACCACCCTCTTCAGGAGAAGGAACTAAAGTAACTCTATAGTAATCACGTTCGATATGACCAGACTGCATAAAATCTTGAAGATCTTTGATGTAAGTCCAAGCACGAATATATGTATCTTGACAACCACAAGTATTATTTCTAATACCACGACTAGGATGCACATAATTAGCTTTAAGACCAATGCAAACAAGAGTATCATCAGTCAAAGACTCACTACCAACAATTAACTCTCTATCAATAGCAATAATATTACCATCAGTAGTTAGATTAATTTCGCAGCCTTTTTCATCATACATATAGTAACAACCATCAGTACGATGATAGAAGAATCGAACGTTATGCTCACGCTTAGGAAATGTACCAAGAGGAAGAACTTGTTTTAACTTGACAATTTTAATATTACATTCCATAGCATTAAGTTTAAACAAATATAACTACGCAGAACCGTTAAGCACTGCGTAGTTTTCCAAGCAACTTTAGTCAGTTGCAGTATTCAGAGAAATGGCATTATCGCCGGAACCTTTAGCTAAAGTCTTAATAGCTTCAAGTTTATTTACAACAGCGTCGATCACAGCTTCCGTACCAACAACGATTTGGAATTTGCGAGGACTATTGTTATCAGCGGCAATCTCAGGGAATTGATTAAACTCAGCTGTAGAAATAACAAGATAAGCGACTTTATCAAAGCCAACTTTCGGGTCACCAATACCCCAAGCTTTCTGCCACTCATCGTGAGGATTCCAACCCATGTTAATCAGAGAATAACGAAGGTCTTCATCACTAAGAGCAACATCAGCCAAGAAACCGGATAACTTCGTATGTTTAACGGTAATAGTACCATTGGCTTTTTGATCGGCAAGAATACCGAATACGTTCATCGTCAATTTAGTAGGCTTTTTAGCAACAACGGTTATCTGAACAGCACTATCAGCTTTCTCGATAGTAATATCAAATAACTCTTTGTTATAAGCAGTAAGACTAAGGTTCTTCTTAATCTTCTCTACCAACCGATCAACGGTATCAGTAGCATGAATCCGAACAGGTATTTGAACAATCTGAGGATTAGGATTAACCGTCAGACCATGACGATACTCCTCAGAAGAACAAATTTCAATAGCACCACAGAACTCAGCATCTGCATTATATACAATACCTTCAGCAGGCTTAAGTGCCGGATTCGTAAGACCTTTAAGAATAATAGTTTCTTTCTGATCTGTCTCCGTATATTTACGAACGTTATAAGTGAAGTTAAAAGGATTAATATCCACTCCACGTTGATTCATAAATCCACCGTCCTTAGTAGGAATTGCAGACATAATTACAAACGGCTCAGGTCTACCAGTAGTAGGCAAAGCAGTACCATAAGCAGTACAAATGCCGAGTTGACCGTTAGATAACTTAGTATCAACAGTAACATTATCGACAAATGTTTTTCCGTAACTTACAATTCTCATAGTAACGTTTTATTTTAAAGAATTACTTTCATTTATAGCAATTTGATAACCTTCATCTTTAAGTTTACCAAGAAGCTTCTGTGTAGCAAGGTTAATAATCTCGGTTTTAAACGGAAGTTCAGTAGCAGTATCAGTTACAATATCAAACCTAGTAGGTTGTCTAAGATATGTGATAGCAACATCAGTAATCACAAACGTATCATCCATATCTACTAAAACCCTATTACTTTCTATCGTACATATAGGATGAATGTGTCTATTAAGACGATTGTGATACGTTTGAAGCATATCCCTACGCTGAACATCAGAAACTAAATCCATACCGGCAGATTTGCTCTCTCGCACCTTTGTAATCACTCCGTCAGAAGTGATAACCTCGTATAAGCCCGAATAATGCTCGTAGTCGAATTGTACTAACTTAATAGTATATTTATCTCCAACTACAATTAGCTGTGGCGTATCGAAGTAAAACACTAGTGATTCGGGGTAATACTCGTTATTGTAGCGTTCATAAGTCACATTGTAACCTTTTCGCAGCAATATGGAGAGCATATAGTTAATATATTCAAATAGACCCTCTTTACGATAAATCTTAGCAGGATAATGAAACGTAACGGTATCATTACCAATTTGAATAACGAAATCTTCTATATAACCGGGAATGGTTTTAAATAGCTCACTGATATTAACAACATAAATCCTAGTAGTAACAGATTCAGTTGCTCGATAACGTTTAAACTTATCATATATAACACTTGCATCATAAGAGACACCATATAGGTAATTCGCAGGTAAAAAAGCGAAGCCTCTATTACCCTCATTTGCGAGAAGGTAAAGAGGACTTCTATATGTAGTCTTTAGCACTTGCAAATCATCGTAATAACGACCAGTCTCTTCAAAGGCTTTAATCTTTTGCGTAAGCAGTACGTCAATAGCTTCATTAAGAGCAATATCAATATACTGCGGACGAATAGATTCTTGCCTATTAGCATTAATCTGCTGAATCTTATCGTTTACAGCAATATGTGCTTCTTTACAACTACTATACATACTGACACTATTTTGTTAGTTTATAACCGAAGCCTTATAAGCAGTGAAAAGTTGTGCTTTATATTCAACATTTTCGGGAGCAGCTAAGAAAGCCATAACACCCTCAATGGAAGAGCCAAGAACTACTTCCGGACGCACAGTATCAAAGTAATTATCACCGTCTTTCGTAATGACTTGAGCGGCGAGTAACTTATAAACTTGCGCCATCGCTTCTACATTCTTGTTATCAAATAGAGAAATAAATGCATCTGCATTCGTTTGAGAAAGTTCAGCTACAGCTGTTTGCAAATCTCCATGTTCCATTTTGATAATCTGTAGAGTATCAGCAGGAGCATTACAGATAAGCATATTTCTAATACGTTTATAAGAAGACTCATCACCTGTGAACAACTGAGCCAACTTAGTAGCAGTATTAACAACAGCTTTAGTCTTAGCATCTTTCATACGCTTAACATCTTCAATGCTATGTAAGTAAAACCGAATGTTAGTAGATTTCTCAACATCTTCCGGTTTATTAGCAACAGTAGAAGTAAGCAGAGCAAGACGCCAAAGAATATAATCTTGCGGTTTAATAGGAGTCATGTACATATACAGATTCTCTTCATGAACCGCAGTATCTTCACCAAAGAGCATAGCATCAAAGATAGCTTTCTCTAATTTATTCGGAGCAACCTCAGTATTAATACTGTTCTTTTTAGCCCAATCAAGAATAGCATCACGTTTAACAGGATCGTTAAGAGAAAACTCCCAACCCGTTTCAAGCTCATAACCTTGAGCGGGAACTTCAACAGTTGAGTTTTTAAGATGCTTCAAAACGAGGTCTTGAAAGTTTACATTGCGACTATCAGCAGAAGCTCCAATGATCGTAGGAAGTATAGAAGCCATTTCAGCAGTTTTACTAGATAGAGTAAGAACCGCTTTAATGCTCGGACCGAAAATAGTATTGAAAGCACCAATACTTTTCTGATTCACGACTTGAAACATAGTCGGATTCAGCTTTAAAGCTAAGGTTATTTTGCGTGAGTATATCATATAGTTTATACTTTAGTAAGTTTATACTTTACAATAATCGTAATGTACGCTTATTCAAAAATCATTTCAGCCCAGAAAGAAGTAGTACCATTAAGCATATTGATACCTTGTGAAGACATGACCTCATAAGTAGCAATATCCTCTCTAGTAGATAACATCTTACTATAAGCACCCCACTCTTTAGGCAGCGGAGTAATACCTTGATAAACACCATACAAATATTCACGACCCTCTTCACAAACCAACTGAATATTTGCTTCACCACTCGTGTTATCAATAGAGTGATCCAAGAACACCATCGTATAAGAGGTAACAGGGAAGCCACCATACATACGACCATTCTTACGATCCATTTCGGCACGAGAACCGGTATCAAACAAATCTACAACCTTAACAGAAACGGTAGCTCCGGAATAGTGCTTATACTGATTGAAGTATGCACCATAAGAAAGGATACCACCACGACTTTGAATCTCCTCAGAACCTAACTTATCAAAGTAACCATTTCCGATAGCTTCATTCTTAATACACTGTTGGAACATTTTAGAACCACCTTTACCGGTATAAAGAACGATATTTTTGTTACTCAAATCAATATCGTTACGAACTTCAAAGATACGAGAAAGAATCATATCAATAAGCTCGATAGTCATGAATGAGTATTCGAAGTAGTTACCAAATGCGATAAGAATATCACGAACACCAGCACCACGAGGAATAGGTTTGTTTGAATGTTTTTCTTGATTGTGAATAACACCATTAATATCACGGTTGTAAGCAGAGAACCACAAATCCTCTTCTAACAAACGTCTACGCATGAACTCAAACTGACGCATTTCATAAGGCATCCAAAGAGTACCTTTAGAACCATCATCATAATCAAGTTCAAACTCGGTTACGATATTAGCAATGTTACCGGTAATAATTTTGGAGAATCTATGGAAACCAAACTGGTTAGTCATTTCACTCCAAGATTCAGCAGTAGAACGAGAACCAGTAGATAATTCACCGGCAATCGTAGGAGCACCCATACCCCAATATTTACCTCTCTCAAAATTGCTGAGATCAATAAACTCATCAGGATTACCACCAAGGATAATCATTTCATAGATATATCCACCGGAAGCAGTCTGCTCACCATCGGTCTGCATACGAACCATGTGCTTTCCGTCAGGAGTAATAGCAGAATACTGATAAGGAATCCAGTTATCTTGGAACTCCGCTTTGAAAGACATAAACCCTTTACCGGGGGTTTGAGTAGGCGTAATCAAACGCACAATCGGGGAAGTGACAGTAGGTTTCCCCATAATCTTCCACTTATACTGAGTATCACCAGCATTAATAGGTTTCTTACGAGAGATATTCCCTTGACCTTCTGTAAGAGAAAGAAGAGGGAATTGATTACTGTTCCTACCCCAAAGATAAGTAAGAGACTTATTCAAATCGACAGCACCAAGAACATTAAAGTTCAATAGCATATCGGCATCAGAGTAAACCTCTTTGGAATACTGTTTTTTTCCAATTTCTCTAAGCATAGTTACGATAATTATTTATTTGAATCAATAATACCACCCGGAACAATAGGACGTCTATTAGGATTAACTTTAGTACCGCCACCTTGAGTGGATACCTTAACTTTAGGTTTACCACTAGAAGTAATGTTCAAACGACGAACAGCTTCTTGTCGTATAGATGCAGCAGCTAACTGACTAATATCAGCACCTAACAAGTTACGAAGTGCTACCATAGCGAACGTTTCATTATCAGCAAGCATATCAAAAACATCTTTCTGAGCTTGCGTATAGAAATCACCATTAACTTCAACAACAGGAGCTGTTAAATACTTAACAATATCTTTACGAGAAAGAATTTGTTCTTTACCATTAACAGTTCTTTTAACACCTGCTGTTGGAATTGCAAGACCTCCGATAGTACCTTTATTAACGATCTTATCGTATAAAGAATTAGGAACGTTAAGTACTTTAGCTTTACCATTCTCATCATAGGTAATACCGTAGGCTTTATCAAGAGCTTCTTGAGCAGCTTGATATTCGGCTTCTTGCCTAGCATTTGCAGCTTCAATCTCACGTCTCTGAGCATTGGCAAGATAATCAAGACTTTCTTTAGCAGTTTCAGCTAATACTTTATCAGCTTTAGAAAAACGAATAATACGTTCGATTTGAGCATCAGAAGTACCTTTACGTTTTTCAGCAGAACGAATAACAGCTTCTAACTGATCATCTGATTTATCTTCAAGGGTCATTGTAGTCCAATCAACATGATTAGCAAAACCCTCAAGAGAACCATACGTTTGTTTATAAAGAGCAGCTTGATAAATATCCGGATTAGTACGAAAAAAATTGTTGATAGCTTCACTTTCAGCTTGACGTTTAGCAAGCTCTGCAATATCAGCATCACGTTGAGCAAGACCTTCAACAGTCATTTCATATTGCTTAGGAGTACCATCAGCATTTACCGGAGTTAAACCAGAAATAGCAGAAATAGCAGAAACATCTATAGTTTCCTCTTGAGTTTCAGAAGCAGCAAACTCATCTAACTGAGCCTTAGTGTAAACAATCTCTCCGTCTTTAACGGCATTACCGTCAGCATCAAGATCATACTCAACATCACCATCATCGGTAGTAAGAACAATCTTAGTAGGAGTTTCAGTTTCAATTTCAGTTTTTTGAGTAGCAGTTTTAGCAGCTTCTTCTTCAGCTTTACGTTTAGCTTCTTCCTCTTCTGCTTTCTTACGTTCTTCTTCTGCTTTAGCGGCTTCTTCTGCTTCTTTAGCAGCTTTAGCAGCTTGTTCAGCAGCTATCTCTTCCGCAGTTTTAGTAGTATTACTATCAGTAACACCACCGGGAACAATAGGATTTGGCATAGTGTTTTATCTTTTATAAATTAAGTTATAACAGTGACAAATGTAATAATAATATGTGTATTAAAAATGGCATTAGAAATATTATTAGAAACAGCGTTAGTACCGCCTATCACACGGCTCTCTGAAATTCCAATTAATTTATGCCATTTTAAGGCTCAAATGAAGACCTCTGATGAATCCAAATTTCAGTCGATATAGTTGTTCAATTCGACAAAAATAAGAGCCTACATTAAGACTTTCGTGGCTTGTTAGCGTTAATACGATTCATGCGCTTTTGTTCCTCAAACTTGGCACGTTCCAGATTAGCTCTGTCAATATCTAAGTTTAACTTAGTCATTTTAAGATAATCATCAAGAGTACTACCATTAGCTTCATCTTCACTAATGTAATCATTACCGTTCTTATCTACTTGAAGCTTAGCGTCAGTAATAATAATATTAGTAAGATTAGTATCAGCAGCAATAGCTTCCTTAGAATCGCGATCAAGTTGAGCTTGTTCAGCTTCAAATTTACGTTGAGCTTCCGCATTAGCAGCACGAGTTTGTTCAATCTCAGCATCCCACTTCTTCTGAATCTCTTCTTTTTGAAGTTCAAATTGACGTTGAGCTTCGGCAGCTTCTTTAATATATTTGCGTAAAGAAGCAACATTATGATTACAAACAGCCTCAGCAGCTACATCGTAATTTCCATTTTGAGCAGCACCAAAAGCAATCTCTTCAAGCTTACGTACTTGTTCATTAAGTTCAGCGGAGTTACCAACAAAGATACCTAAATTAGAATTAACAAAGTCAGTACCATTTACACGAACTTGAACGATCTCATTGGTATTAGGATCTACATAAGAACCTTCATAGCCATCAATCCAAGCAATCTTAGCAGCATCAAGATTAGCCATCATATCACGAGAGTGGAAGCAATCAAAGATTTTAAGTGACCACACAGACCCCATTAGAGCCTGATTAAGTCCCATCTCAGTGACAGCTTTACCGGCACGAGCTTGAATATCTCCTGCACGCTGATCGTTCATATTAGCAAGTTCATATGCTTCTTGCTTAATAGATTGCTTAATTTGATTAATAGTCGTAAGATAATTAATCATTGTAGTATTAGCAATCTCTTTAATAGCTTGAAGTGATGCTTGTTGCTTAGCTATTTCACTATCATCAAATACAAGAGTACCATCTCGATTAGCTGCATCAAGACGCTCTTCCATAGTCATATCTTTAGTATCAGCTAAGAAACTTTCAGGTATCAATAGCCATGACCGGAATTTACTAATAGTACGTTCCTCAACTAAAGTATAAAGACGATAAAGAGCAAGATAAGGTAATAAGCGATAAGGAATAGGTTTAGGATTATTAAGAAGCATCAAACGACTTAAACCATTATAAGGTAACTTACAATGATTAAGATTATTCACCTCTTCACGTTGAACAATGATAGGCTGAGATTTAGTATATACACCCCAATCTTTATCACCAAAACGATACGCTTCCCAACATTGAAGAACCCAAGTATATTCAATATCAATATCACCAAGAGTAGTATCTAAGACATAATCTTCATCAACAATCTTTTGCTCAATCTCACCATAAGCATTGGTATAAGTAAGAACACCACGCTTCATAGGAACCTTAAAAACACAATGACGAGCTTTGAGGACCCCGGTAGAGGGCAAGGAGTGGTACGGAGCAGCATTCTGCGCATCAATCGTAGGATTAAAGGCAATCTCACGAGAACGAAGCATAACAGGAGTAACTGTATATTCACCCGTACTTTCATGATTATGAATTATATCTTTGATATAAGCAATATCTCTTTTAGAAAGAACTTCTTGATATTCACCAATTATATCATTGATGTTAATATCAAATTCTCGCATCCCATAATCATCATCTTCAACAAAAAGATTACCACTATCAATTCGATAATACTCAAGAGGAGAAATAATTTCAAAAATAACATCATTGTATCTTACATCACGATAAGAATAAACGCTTTCAGTACAGAACCAATAATAGAAAGCTTGAATATATTTCTCATTAGCTTTAATAAGGGAATTAAGAAGATTAAGAGTTTTCTGACCACGATCAGCTTCTTCATCAATCCAATCCTTAGCAGCTTGTTTCATAAAGTCTTCAGCAGATGGAAGATCTTTAGAAGGCTCACCGGTTTGAACACCGTTAGCATTCATGATGTTTATAAATTGCTGACGAAGAAGACCATCAAGAGCAACACGAAGATCAGCATTGCGTCTAGTGACAACATCAATATCAGCATTATAAACTTGGTAATTATTATAGGTGTTAATGAACTCTCCTATATATTTCTCTTTAATAGGAGTAATAAAATCAACATCTCTAATCTTACCGGGCAAATCTTCTTTTCTACCATTAACGGAGTTGTAGGTCGCCATTACATACTTGTAAGTAGATTCATCTACAATCCCATTCGCAGCGTCAAGAAAGGCTTTAATATCTGCTTTATCATTATTAGAATGAGCAGTAGCAATAACCCAATCACACATAGCCTTAGTCCAAACAGCTCCACGCTTAGTAGCTTCCGAAGCAAAAACATCAGGCTTTTCTAAAGAATTAGGAATCTTAGAAGCATCCATTTAACGACGATTTAAACGATTTGCAATACGTCTGTCATTATTCTCTGTATTACCTTCAACAAGACGCTTAGTATTTAAAGAGTCTGCAAGAAAGACATACATAGCAACAATAGCAGCACTAATATGGTCGAAGTTACCCTCAGCAGTAAATCTCTGACACTCTAGAAGCAATCGAACACTACTAATAGACTTAAGTCTACGAATAGGTTTACCATCAGCAGTATATGAAAGAGGTTCATAAATAAACTCCTTTAGCATACGAAGACCATTATATTTCTTATCACCATCACCAATTACAATACCATAATCATTATTGTTAGGATTAGTCAATTTACGAGTATTGGCATTAGTTGGATCAAGCATTAAGTAACGTCTAAGTTTATATTTAATGAAGTTAGAAACAGTCTCACCAGTACCAGCTTCTGGACAACATTCAGCATTATACATAAGACACATACCCATAGTGACTATATCATTTTGCTCCATTGTGTCCAAACGTCCTATATATTCGCATACAAGTAGTTTTTGATTTGGATATGGAGTAATAGTATTACTACGCATCCATACTTGCGCAGAATAAAGAGAATGTTTATCTGTTACGTCTTTTTGAGCCTTATCTACCTTATACGCATCTACACTAACAAAATATAAATCTTTAGGCACTTCACCATTTACTAAGAACGGACGATAATACATTCTAACGCAACCATGAGTATCATCACGAGAACCATGTGGAACTTGATTTACAAATTCATGGAATTTACCTTTACCAAATATATCTCGTTTAATACATTCGGCTCTAGGTATAAATTCAGCTCTATTTGCACTTCCTAAATCATTGACAACAATCCAACCGTCTTGAAAGAATCTAGTTGCATTATCATTGATTAAATCCGAAACATGAAGATTTAATTCCGGAGATGCGAACATATTCTCTGTTGTATTAATGAATGCTTCGGCAGGAGTATTAGCTCGTTGAGCTTTATAGATTATATGAGTTTCACTATCATTATTATGAAAGTGATTCTCTTTATCTTGTTTATCCCAAGCATAAGCAGTGAATATAATTGAATTACCACGTTCAACATAAGGTTCACAATCCCATACTTGCGGAAAGAAGAAACCACATACTTCATGACGTTTATTAATATCCCATACATTTTCCATGCAAAGCATCTTATTCATTTTGGGATTATAAAAGGCTTTACTAAATGCAGCCCAGTTAGCACCTTTAGTACCACCCGTACCATAAACACGTATAGTACCTACAGATATAGCCCCAGATTCTGTATTAGATAAAGTAACGTCAAGAGCTTTTTGGAGATTAGGAAACTTACCTGCTTCCTCAAAGTCAATTTCAATAGCTTTCTTACCTACAGCAGCGGATTCATTTTTACCACAAGCAACGCTATAAAGATTAGACATCCAACCAAAATTTTTAAGACCTTTAGTAGATACACGATAACCTAGAAGTATATCATCAATAGCCTCAGAAATATAACCACGACGCCAAAATGTATGTTCTTCAAAATGGTCAAGACATTTCTTAGCCATAAACGTAGTAGCACCTTTATCTGTAAGATAAGCTAATTGGTCAGCAGCAAGAGTTACCGTAACATTCGGAAATAAGTTAATTGTATTTGCAGCTTGACTACCACGTTTATATGAGAAACCTTTACGACGTGCTTTAGCCTTAGTAAGATGAAACTTATTATTAGCAATAAACTCATCTATTTTGAAGTTCCAATAGTCACCATCCCAATAACGAGGAAAACCCATAACAGTCTCAACGTGTTCAGCACCTTCACGTTTAAGTCTTGCACGTTCTTTATCATTAGGTGTACGTTCAATACGACCATAATTAAGATAAGTATAATGCGCACCGGTTATACGTAAAGGTTGAAGTAAACTTTCACGTTCCTCATCAGTAGTATTAGCATCAAAGAACTTAGGAATATCTTTATAATAAAGTTTAGCTTTAATAAAAACACCTTTCTTACGACGAGATGTTTCTCTTTGCCAAAATGATTCATAAGCCGGAGTACTAGGGTCATAATCACAATACGTACCATATTCATCAAAAGTATCAGCAGCTTTAGAAAGTCTTTCTATATTAATAACAATGAAATCAATATTCATAAGAATACCACCAGAGTTACCAATAAGAAAATCATTATCCGGATCATACAAAGGTTTATTAGTGATATAACTAATACCTTCGGATGCTTTCGGATATTTACTTTTATCTTCACAGAGATAATCTATAAAAGGAATATCTCCACGTTTATAGCCCCATTTATTCTCAGGAGCAGCATTGATGCCATTACAACTATTTTTCCAATAAGCATGAATAAACATAAAGTTATCAATAGCATCTTGTGAAAACTCATATTTACTATTCATAGCTTAATCAATCATATCTATTCCACCACCAACACCATTATCTATATTGTTATGCACATCCATTGAAGCAGCAAGCTCTTTACCACCACGAACAATAGTTTTCTTGAGTTTAGACTTAACGTAATTATCTTCCGCTTCTTTAAGTTCAGCAATAAGTTTAGGTAAGTCTTTACCCATCTTCGTAATCTCACGCATATAACCAAGCATACCACCGATCTCTTCTTTAGTAAAAGAGTCTTTTTTTAGATCATTACGAAGATTCTTATTCATAACAGCCATAAGATCTTTACCAGCTTGAAGAGCATTAACAGTTTCAAAGAACATCTGCCCGACATAATTGATATTATGCTCAACAAGCCAATTGATAGCTTCAATCATATCTTTAGTTGGTCTAAAGTCTGAATTAAGTTGAGCAACTTCAATAGCATAATCAAAAGCCTTTTGATCTTTTAAACCATTACGATGAATATATCCGTCTTCATCAGCATAACAATCAATAAACTTAAATATCTTATACATAAGCTCTCTATCATTGTGCCAATCATTATAAATAGTAGCAAGAATAGGAACTTTAAGAATTTGCTCTACATTCAGAATAAGTTTAGAGCCTTCAACCAACCATACGTGCAGTGCCATAACTAATAGTTTTATCTGTTTTATTACGAGCAATAAAAAAGCCCGTACCAACTTAATGATACGGGCAAATATAAGAATTACTTTTTAAATACAAAATACAATAATAATAAAATAAAATCTTTATAGTAACTATTACTTTACCATATACTATTAGTAACTAAATTAATAGTTTCAGTTCCTACACTTGATACAATAATATCTTCCTCTTGATCATCAGCATCACTATAAACATCACAGTTAATACTTAATGCTTTATTACCGAAACCTTCATCAGGAGTAACAGTTACAAATGATTTTTTCATAGATATTTTATTTATATTTTAACTTTCATAATAAACAGCTTTCCAAATAAAATTAATAAATTGAATTCTTTTATTATTTGTAAGCAAAATAGCAATATTTGGTCTATTATTTAATGCAGAATTAATATCAATAATTTCAGTATTACCGAGAGTAATTCCATCAGCAATATTCAAATTAAATACATTTTTACCTAATTCGCTATAAACATCAACAGTTAATTCTTTTTTAGGAGTATATATTTTATTTCCATTAGCACTTTCTAAAAAGGCAACAACTTTTTCACCTTTATAATGAGAAGGTATTTCTTCACTAACTCGAATTCGTAAAAATGCAGCAGGATTTCCATTAACACGATCCATTTCTTGAATAGGTGTGGGAAATATAAATCTTCCCATTTGAGGGCTAGTCATTGATACTCTAATATCTGTACTCATACCAAAACTTCCAATAGTTATTAAAGTTCCATTAGAAGAATATATACCACCTGCAATTTCTATACTTTCAAGATTTGAGGCTTTTTGAGTAATATTTATTGTTTTATTAACCCCCCCCCAGATACAGTTAAAATAGTAGATCTTTTATTTCCACTATTTTGTTCACAAACAACATCAAAAGAACCATTATTAGTTCCAGAATCATTTGCAACTTCAACAAAATCTTTATTCATATCTTTAGTTTTACTTATTTATCAATAAAAGATTCAAATTGTTTCATAAATAAATTGATTTGAGTAGCATAAGCATCTACAACATATTCAATATCATTCGCATAATCTTCATTAGCTTGAACGAATAAACAGTGAACATACTCATGCCAAAACGTTTGAGTTCTTATAGAACTAGGAATATCTTTACTTCTATCTCTAAGGATAATATAGATTAAACCAAGAACGTGATCAGAAACTCCATATTGTATTCCTTGAGTAGATTGATAAGAAACCTCAATCATATTATAGACTCTATAGATAACTGAACCAACCTTAAAACTCTTAGGATAATCAGTATTATATTCCCAATCAAAAGTAGAATCATCCCACCAATGAGTAAATAAGAAACTCAAATGAGCCATTGCAATATCATCAAGATGAGCTTTTTTGCCATTTGGAAATTCAGCATTTAAATTAAGCTCATAAGCAACAATAATAAAGAATGCTCTAACAAGTTCTCTAAGAGATGCCGTTGAATCTAAAGCATCATTGATTTGTATGATACGTTTATCAAAATCAATTTCAGTAGTTTTGACATTAGCGTGTTTAGCTATATAATCAAAAGAACCAATCTTAAAACTGACAGATGTTACTTTCTCATTTAAATCAGTAGGAAGAAAAGGATTAAGAAAAACTGTTTTCATATTAGAATCAATAAAGTTATAAATACAACGTTAAGACCAATAGAAACACCACCGATCTTAGCCCACTTAGCAGAACGACGCATATACTTCTTAAGATCTTTAATCATATCTTTATTACTCTTTTCTAGTTCAACAATAGATTGCTTATAAACGTTCGCTTGATTCGTAAGAGTATAAAGAGTATGTTTCAAACCATCAATAAGAGTATCTTGCTTAACAATAATGCTCTTTAAAGATTTGCATAAAACTGCATCATATTCGCCTTGTTTAAGAAGAATTGCAATTTTACGATTATCTTCAAGAGTATATGTAATAACAGTATCTTTAGAGACTTTCAATTCTCTGCCGTATATATCGAGCGATGCTATCATCAGAAACAACATAAACATCAGAGAAGTTCTTAATATCTGTTTCATATTTAATTATAGTTTTATTTGTATTAGCTTTGAGACTATCTATAAGACGTTCTTGCTTTATAGCGTAATTCTCCAAAGCAGAAATAACCCTACCAAGAGAATCCAAAGTATGATAAGGAATATCAGTTGTCGGTATTCGTTCTTCTTCATTACATTGAATAATATTAGTAAGACATAGAGCCAAAAAAAGGAGTGATATTAACACTCCCTTAAAATCTGTCTTCATAACTCAAACTCTTTAATGTTAGTAAGAGTATAAGTAAAAGAATTACCATATAAATCTTTAGCCTTATTTACCAATGGTATAAATTTATCTTCATAATCTCTAACAGATTCAAAAACTTGACAACCAGCAGAATAAAGACCGATAGTACGAATAATTTTCCACTTAGAAGCACGATGTATATTAATACCAGCCATCTCGTAACTAATACGACCAGACAAATCAAGTTTATTATCTCGATTATTGTCACGATAAAGTGGAAGAGGTTTAACTTGAACAAGCGCAGGATAATCACCTTTGTGCTTTCCAACTTTAAATGCACCTCTGAATTGACCTTCTTTTAGAATAGCACAACCTTTAGAATTTATAGGTTTAATCAAATTCAAATCAGAAGGATCAGTAGTTATTGAAAACCAATCATAAGTCCATTTACCATTCATCTTAGGATTAGCATCATTAGCTTTGTAGAATACAAGAAGAAGATCATTAAATGTACCTGTATCAACAGTGTTACATCTAATACCCCAAATGTTCAGATTGTAGTTACCTTTATCAAAGATAGCAAAATCATGAACTTTAGCAATCTTACGAAGAACGTCAATATTAGTCTTAGCTATAACGTCATCATAAGTAATTAAAGCATTCGTTAATTCACTCATAGTTTACTTGATATTATAATTAAACAAATTGGTATTAGCTTTACGTTCTTTATTTAATTGAGCAAGTCTATAATCACAAATGGCTTTAACCTCAGCTTTAAGGTATTTAATATCAACAAAAGTAACAACCTCTTCATGTGGCATATCATCAGGAATCAAAGGGTTCTCAATAGTCCTAATATGACAAAGCATATTACCAAGGCATTTAAATCCCCATTGTTCAATCAGATAATCATACATACTTAATTGAAGAGAATAATGAATACCAGTAGAATCCTGTAAATGATTTATAGGAAACAACATAGTTTCATTAGTAACAATGTACTTATCTAAGTCAATAGTACCATCTGCTTTCTTAGCCCAATATCCACCTTCAAATCGAATAGGTGCTTTATTAGTTTTCCAATCAAGAATAAAGAACTCATCACCTTTAACGAATAGAATATCAACAAGACCTGAAATCAAATACTCTGGATGATAAACACCAATCTCAGCATAGATCTCAAATCCCATAGAAGTCATATCCTTAATAAACTCGTAAATTTGAGGATACCTATCAGCAATACCAACAACTCGAAAATAATCGAGATCAAGTCTACCATAACTATGAGTTCTTATAATATCATCTACTGTATAAATACGACCATCAATAAAACCATTCGCATTTAAATAGTAGTTGTTACATCTTTTCACGCATTGTTCTAGGAAATTATGCTTTTCAGTTCCCTTAGCACAAGCCTTTTCAGTTTCAATCTTCCATTCAGCAAGAATCTGTTTAACAGTCTTACCTCTATATCGAATATATTTACTATAATTTCTATGAGTAGGAGGAACAGGACGACTACCAATATTAGCACAAGCTTCAGCAATAGCTTTCCAATCCTTTTGTTCTACAAACTTACCAATAATAGTAGTAGTAGATATATACTCTCTATCAAGAGCGTCAGTATATTTATGCTTTTCCTCGTCGAAGAAGATCGGCAAGTCTCTGGGTATAATCTGCGTCATAAGCTGCTTTATCAGTAAGTTTAAGGAATAGCTTCTTTCGTAATCGTTCATAGAACGCTTTGTGACGTTCTTTCATATATTCATGTGGTAAAGAAGTCATCTTATTAAAATCAAAACCACATTCGGCATAAATATCGTAAGTTTCAGGATGAATCCAATGTTTACCAAAGGAAGGTATTTCAATCTCTCTATCCACACGTTGCATTGCAGTAAGAATAGACATCCACTGACTATCTGCAATATCATTTAGAAAACGTTCAAAATCTTCTTTATTACGAATAAACGTAAGAAAGTCTCTACACCAAATCTGTTCGGGAGTATAACGTTCAATAAAATGACGACCTTTTTTGGTCTTATAATACATCTTAGTAGGTTCCTTTCTTTTACGATCTACAACTGCAACCATTCTCTCATAAAGTCTCGTGACTTGAAGAGGAAATAACCTAGCACCTTTAGCCATAACAGAATTGGATTAATAAATCACACCACCAATTTGATTAAGAGAAATAAGATTACATTCCCAAAATTCAACTTTACCATCTTCACCAACAATAAGCTTACTACGATCTTTAAGACCCGGACGATTTTCGACAACTCTAAAGTTATCATCACCACCAAGAACATCAATAAGCTTTTTGTCAAGATTTTTAATCTTATGACTTAGAGGTACACCTTTACCACCATAAGACATATCAAGAACAACTTCACGACCGAGCATATCCGGTATGACATTGTCAGGAATAGCAATACAATAAGTAGCTTTAGGAACTTCTCTATCAACTTTCATAACATCAGTTACTTCAAGCGGAGACATCTTATATTGATTTGCAATAATAACTCGACCTTCGCTAACCTTAATATTACAAAGAGAACGTGGCGCAACACAAGCTGTTTTAAGATTATTCTTATCAACTCTAATAGCTTCGATTTTAGTTTGAATTGAATCCATAGTTTAAATAATTTACTTTATAAAATAATCAATGTTAATAGGTACAATCTCATAACCTCTACAAATACCTGCATCAGTATAAAAGGTAATATTATATAACATTAACGTAGCACTAACTGTAACAGTGTACATAGTAGTAGGTTTAAAAGAAGGACGGTCTTCAAAAAGGCAAATGACAAAAACGGAAAACCTTTATCCAACACGTCCTCAATGTGAAACAAAGTATAAAATGAGAGTAACAGAATTACCATTAGTAAAAGTAGGAGTACCAACAATAGCAGCGATGTCTTCAGTTACAGCAGTAGTCAGTACTCCCGACTTCATTATGAGTAAAAGGTCACTCACAAAGATATGAATAAATTAGATATTACAAGGGATTACTTGAATATCTTTTTCTAAACCTTATATTTTTCTGTTTCAAAGGCAGTATTCAATAGAAATCTCAATAGTACTAGCGTCTTCACCCGGATTTGTAGCCACGCACGCAGTGCCTTGTTCTTCTAAATGCTTTGAATCAATATGCAAAGCATTCGCAGTACTACCACATTCATACCTTTGTCTATATACACGCACACACGTGTGCGCTATGCAGAGTTTTGCGATATATATAAAGATATATATAAAGATTACTAAAGGTAATATCAATGACAGTATTACTACTTCAAATTCGTCCGTCCGTAATATGTATTTTAATTATATTTAAATAAACCTCTTATCACCCACCAATACTCACCTACTCATATCCCCTCTTATTACCCCCTATAGTCCCCCTCTTTTCTCCCCTTTTCTCTCCCTCTCTTTTCCTCCCTCTTCTCTCCTTTACAAAGCATCCCGAAGCTACTTAAAATAGCTTTAAATATAATAGTATTACCTTTAGTAAGTATATGCCCTTCTAAGTTCCTTTAAGTATCTTTAGTAATACTTAGAGTAACATTAAGTAAACTTAGAGTATATATAAGAGTTCCACCCCGCTCAATGCAAAATGTAACAAAGCTACGAAAAGCATCTGTAATACTTAGAGTGACAATACTATCTTGAATAGCTTTGCAACTACCAACTCTAGGAGCTTTGTAACGATCAGCAGACCCCAGTAGGGAAGAAGGACTGGTGACGCGCGGAACATCCGCATCATCACCCGTATTATCAGAGTTGGTATAAGCATCTTCAATGTATTTTGAATAAGCATGAGTAAGATTCATAAGTTTTGCAGTGGTAGAAGTATCTTTAGTAATATTAGAATAATTATGAGTAATAGCAAAATGTTGCTCCCTTCCACACCTATTTCCCTACTGGGGATTACAAAGCTCATCAAAGTTATTATAAATACCGGTAGTATTAATACTATTACTACTTAGAGTAACTCTGATATTACTTGTAATATTATCTGTAATAGAATCAACGTTACCACATTTCGGCTTACATTTTTGGCAAATTATACACTGAATTTTGGTGGTGTTTATGCTGATTGTCTTAATGTTACTCTAATTAATCTTAAAGCTAATGCAGATTGTATTGAGTATGCTTTTAGTATTACTCAAATTACTTTGAATATCGGCAGGGCTTCTTATTCAATTTACATTGCAAACTCTAATACTCGAATTTGTACACAGAGCGATTTAAGTGCTTATTCTAATTCTTTTGATATTGCAATTATTTAAAGTATTCTGCATAGTGTCAGGGCGTAATCTTCTATCTTTTCTATGATTCTTATTGCACAGGCTTATTCTTATTGCATTTCTATTACAAAATCTAAAGTATTTTCTATTATTATTGCTATTATTAATTCTGAGACTTCTAGTAACACTGTTGTTCGACTTTATATCGGCTGTAAAAGTCTGTGTACGGGAACTTATTTTATTGCATTTATTGCAGACACTCTCTAGATTTTATTATTGGTTATTTTAAGGTCTTTAGTAATGTGATTTCTAATTTTGATTCTTATGAAATTTCTATTGGTTTTGGTGGCGATAATTCTAAGACTTTTGATGATGGTGGTTTTAATAGCTTTGAAGACGGTGTTGCTGAACTTTAGGTCGGACGTGAAAGTCTGTGTACGGGGACCTCCTTATACGACAGCACCCCCTTGTAATGCTTGGGGGAATGCCCCCGTCGATGATTCATGAGGAATGATTTTCCGAATTGGAACTGCAATTTTCCATAGAGATGTTGCAGTTACAATTTCTATTACCTCACGACTATCTCCGTTTGATAGCATGGATTTAATTAAAATAAATATTAATTTTGAACCTCACGATGCTAAGGTGAATCGTATCTATCTTATGAATACAATGATTAATGCTCCTGAAGTTAAGAAAATGAGTGCAATTGTATTGAATGCAATTGTTGTTCTTAAAGACACAGAAGATTATCAAGATCGTTATCTGATTGATTGCAATGATCTAGAAGGTAATACTATTGAACGCTTGTTCATTGGTAAGAAGATCTTTGATAAGATTGATGGTCTTGTTGGTAAGATTATCGATGTAGTCTATAAAGATTGCATTGCTGATGTTACTCAGTATATTGATGATGAGGACATCAATGAAGAGGTGAAGTTTCACACGACTACACACAAGCAAGTAGTGGATGTTGTTAAGACTAATGATATTAACTTGTTGATTGCTTGTGCTAAGCATGGTATTAAGGATATGTATAATGAATTAAAAGAGTTAAACAAATGAGAGTATTAAAGACGTTATTGAAGTGCATCATCATATTGGTGGTGCTCTTCTTATTATCAGCGGCTGAGAGTTTAGCTGATTGGTTTGCATCAGTTATTGATGGTGATGTATTTATTGGTTGCATTATTGGTGCAATTATTGCAGTTGTTGTGTTGTCTATTATTAAACCTGATAAATTCAATTAAGCTATGAGTGATTACTATGAAGTTAATGGTGAAGATTCTATCGAGATTAATCCTTTTACTGAGGCATTATTAGATGAATTAGAATCTTGATGTATTAAGAGTAGTGCTATTAGTGCTACTCTTATTTTTTTTAAGACCCTACAAACTCCGTCTAATCAACACGACTAAACCCCTTATTGTAATTGGCGGTCGTGGTGATCGTCCTAGAAATTTTAATACTTAAAGTTATGGCAGACGAATTAAAGAATCCAGTGAGACGTTCAGTTATCGGTGAAATTATCTCTATTAAAGAGATTAACAAAGACGACTTTAAAGAAGGTAAATTTCGGCATGATTGTCGGATTGTTCGTGTTGATCCTCTGAATGGTGCTCCACTTGTTGATGTTTACATCACTAATGATCAGTATGACAAATACGGTCTTAATGCGGTTGTATTCGCAGGTAATGTTGTGAACTTCAGCATTGATGAGAACATTGCAGGTGAGACTGGTTATATTGATCCTGATACCGAAGAATGGACGTATCATGAAAAGACGTTTAACAGCTTTGCAGGTGCTGACAATGTTGGTAGCTTAGGTCTTATCGGTGTATTCGGTAAACTTGGTGTTGGCGCGGATATTGTTTCTGGCTTCATCAAGAACATCGAGACAGCTCGTAAGCAACGTGAAGCTGTTGCTAAGCCTAAAGCGGTTGAAGCTGTTGCTACTGAACAAGCAGAAGAAGCTGCGTAAATTCCGTGAGGTGGTGCTGAGTATACTCTCAGTGCTACCTCTTCTTTTTGTTACTTAATTAATCCGATTAATGATCATGAAATTACACGTTATTTATAAAGATCAAACTGTTGATATTTCTTATGATTTGCTTTACATCAATACTGATGAAGTGAATATAAGATTCTCTAATTCAAATGCACAGAGTTGTAAATTTTTAACACAATATCTTGAAGCTAATCGTCTTGATTATGTTCTTAAAGATAGAGAAGACTATAAGGAAGTTGTTGCACTTCCGGATATATTTGCACTTACTCTAAGTACAAAAGATACATATCGTTCTCCGGTTGTTAAGGATAATCTCTATGATGCTATTGTTGAACACGGTAATGACATCGAGTTAGCTCATAATGCTATTAGAGAATTTAATCGTAATGTTAAGGAAATTGATGCTAGACTTGCTGATATGCGTAATGATTTAAGTAAATCTGAATATGCTCGAAGTATTGATAATATTACTAAAGAAATACTTGAATTTAAACGCTGTAAACAGCTTGAAGCCTTAGCATTAGCAGAAGAACATCTTAATGTTTCACGTGAAACAATACCGACAGTTGAGACGTTGGAAGTGACTTATGAGGTATCGACTTTGTTTAAGTTAGAGGACTTTGCGAAACTTCTATATATTTACTGGTATTTGGAAGATCAATCGAAATTGTCTAAGAAATATCAGAAGGTATATGAGGTGTTAGACAAATTAAAGAAGTATATGTACCCGGAATATGTTAAAGAAGTTGAAGCATTAGGACAGAATTTACTTGCTGAATTACAAGAGAAAGCTGCGAAATGGGCGAAGAATGAACCAAATATTAGTGAGTGGATACGGGAGAAATGTAGACAGTTTGGATTTGAGGTTAAGAGTGAGAAGGGTGAGTAGAAATGGGATTTGTAGCAGCATCTTCAACTTCAATAGAAATATCGTCTTTAAAAACATCTTCTCACGCGCCTCTCCGACGTTCAAATATTGCAAATTAAAATCAAAATATTGAACACCGAATATCGAGAGTTGTAAAAAGTTTTGAATTAGTAATAGAAAAGATGCACATGAATACTTTGAATTTATATGCAGAATATCAGTAGTAATTGCAAATTAAATTCAAAGTATTTCACGCCTACAATCTAAAGCTGCAAAAAGTTTTGAATTAGAATCTAAATTTGCGGAAATAAAATCTGCAAAGCTATGCTAGTAATTGCAAATTAAAATCAGAGTGTCGCAAACTGTGAACCAAAAGCAATAAAAAGTTTTGAATTAGCATTAGAATGTATGCAATTAAAATCTGTGAAGTATTAGCACTATTTGCAAATTAAATGCAAAATGCTAAATTCAGAGCAATACAATATGCAAAAGACTTTGAATTTGCCGTAGAAAAGATGCAATTAAAAGCCTAGAATTTATATGCAAAGTACTAGAAACAATGCAGAATGCTTTAAAATGTGAACCTCTAATTGTAAAGAATTTAGAGTAAGCATTAGAGTATATGCAATTGAAAGACTCAAAACATTAGCACTAGATTCAAAATTAATTCAAATAATTGCAAAACCTTAATCTCGAATAGCAATATAATTTGAATTAGAGTTGAAATAGATGCACTAAGAGCTTTAGAATAAGCACTAGAAATATTTTGAATAATTGTATATTAAATGCAGAATAAAGCAATTTGAATACAATTAAGAGTATAGAGTATAGAGTATGCAGTATTCAGTGTGCTATTAAATGCTTTAGAAATATTCGCAGAAATATCCGCAATAAATCCTAAGCATATTCAAAACAATTCACATTAACATTCCAAATATCAAAATACTTCGAATTAGCATCAATATGATTTGAAGTAAACTTAGATATTTTTAGATTAATTATTTAAGCTTTATAACTAATACTATATCTCATTGAATTTATAATATTAATTCATTTAAAACATTAAGCGTATGGTAGTATATATTAAAGACCGAATAACAAAAGAAGTCATAGCAGTAACTTATGATGTATTCGTAGTATATGGAAACGAATTAATATTCAATAAACAGAAAGCAGCAAAAGCAATTGCAAATAGTTTAAGTGATTCAATATTATTCTTAGTACATAGAGAAGCAAAGCACTTTATCTCGTATTCAGCAGAAATTGACCAATCAATTGTAACATTAAATAAGAATTTAATTGCAGTTGCAATGGACAGTGAAAACATAGAATGTGAGAGAAACTATTTAGAGTATAAGAATCAATTAGAGAAATGGAAACATGACATCGAGAACTCTAAGAATAGTTGTAACTGATATTGAAGCAGAATGGTTAATTCCAATAACAGCATCAATATCATGGATAGATTACCAATTAGTTCTTAAATTAACATCGTCACGAACAAGACACGGAGTACAAGAGTTTCTTAGAAGAAACAATATACCTGTAACAGAGTTCGTAGATGAAAAAGAATTAATAGTAGATCCAAGAGAATTACAAGAAGTATCTATAAAAGAATCTAATATAACAACAAAGGAGCTTTTAGAGAGACTGAATGATGATGAGTATTGATCTTAATATTATCAATAATGATTATAAGATTAACTATAGTATGTACGAGGTATAATGTGACAATGGAAATACAGTGCCATAAAGATACCGAATGTGTAGTATCAGATGAAACAATAGAAATAAAAGTAGCATCAGATAAAGTAAGAAATAAAATCAAAGAATTTTGTAGATTTGCAAAGGTAAGTGTAAAAGAATATCCAATTATTCATAAACTTGTAATATCAAGAGAATCAAAGAAGATATTCGTAAAGACTTTTAACAATCGGTAGAGCTTTCCAATCCCCAATAGGGAACAAGGACTGGAATGAGCGGCATTCAGCATCCCTATAGTAATAACTTTAGAAATGGAAGATTATTTTACAACAGAAGAAATAGTAGGAGCATTAGTATTTATATTTTTAGCAATTGTACCTCCATTAATATTGGAGTATCGAGAGAAACATCGTAAATAATTTAATAATTCATTCAGCATTATCACTATGAGAAAGAAACTTCTCACAACCAAAGAAATTAAGAAATATATCAAGACACATGATACGATAGAAGAAGTATTGTATTGTTTAGTGTTTTTCTTAGTACCATTTGTATTTTACTTAGCAGCACATTTCAAATATCTATTTGACTATGTGGATGATGATGAACTTCAAGTATACTTAGAAGCTGAAAAGAGATATTCAGCAGCAACAAGAATATGGTTATTAGCAATAATAGCAATACTCTTAGTAATACTGATAGTAAAGATTTGACCGCCATATATTGAGAATAAGCCTTTGTTTAATGGAGATGACCTCTTGGTTGTCTCCATATAATTAAGGTCACAGAGAGCAAATACAAACGTTTTAAATGGCATTTTCAAGTCTGACTTCCAGTATGGCAGAATCAGTTATAAATAAAAGTAAACGCAAAATTTTATGTTCGTAATAGTAGCATCAAGTGCAAAATCAGATATTGAATCAAAGGAATGTGTATGTTTAGCAAAAGTAGATAAAATAGAAACATACTTTGATAAGACTAGAGTTACATTCGCATCATTAGAAGCAAAGAATGATGCGGAGTTTGAATTAGAAGGATTTGTAAACTATGAATTTGAGACTTCACTAACATTAGAGTTTAAACAAACACAAGTAATCGCAATAATGCCTTAAAAGATGTATATACAAATAAAATCAAAATCATGTACAACATCAGTAATTGCTGTTGTATCTGTGAAAGAAAAAGATCTCAATGAGATAGAAATAAAATTCAAAGATAAAGAGTCATTAAAATTAGCAAGACTAAGCTTATCTAACGTAGGTTTAACTGTATCCGAACGTGCGTTTAGAAGAATGAGAATAAAAGGATACAAACAGTTATTAATTAAATAAATTGTAATCATGGAAGTACAAGTAGCACAAGTGAACAAAGTAACCATTAAGGATGTTATTAGTATTCGTAGTAATGATGCTAATAGCGCAGTAGTTGTATTTAAAGATGCAGCAGCATTTAATACAGCTAAAAAGATATTATCATCAGCTAAGATGAAGTTTACACCATTACATGTAACACCAATGATGTATCTACCACAGGGTACTGCATTGCTCGTAACAGTATGAGTATATGGAATATTCTAAAGAGTTTCTATCTCAATTCAAAGTAGATGCAACAAACTATACGTATGTGCCAGTTGATAATCAACCACACGTAGTACCACTTGTAAGAGAAGGTACAACAAAAAAGTTTGAAGCATTAATATATGCAGAAGAATCATCTTTACGAGCATTTCAATGTGCAGCAATACAATGTGATTTGAAGTTATTACAAGACTGTCAAGGATGTCGATGTTTGCCGGGTGGACGTAAAGATGGAAAAGCCGTAGTATTTAAAATAGAATACATTTATCAAGTACATGAACAGTGATATATTTAAACCTAGCTTATTTCCAGATAAGGATAAGACCGAGTTTGTAAAGCAAGTGCAGCAAGAGTACAAACACATAGGTTCAATAAAATATAGACCGGGTTCAACATTATGGCAATTTAACACAGAAACGGGAGAATTAAAACCCGCAAAAATAACAGTTAAAGAGCAATTAGTATGGACGTCTAAAGGTGATTGCACTAAGAAGACACGTAGCGTCATTTACGAGGACAAATGCGTTTACATGTGGGCGTTAAATAGAAAGAACGCTGAAAAGAAGATCCTCAGAGTTATTAACAATGTAATTAGAAAAAGACAAGAGAATCAATGATTTTACATTTTATTATTTTATGGTTTACAATAGCAATACTAATTGTATTAGCTATATTTTTAGTAGATGCAATAGGTCATATGTATTATCATCGAATGGAAATAGTTTGGTGGGTACAAATGATGATAGCATTAGTATTATCACTATTTGTTTTAGGTGGAATCGTATTAATTGCATTCGCACTTGAATCATTTTGTTCAGTTGTAGGTCTATTACAAGACTTATCTGTAATGGCATTATCACCGAGATAAGTGTTTGATTATTAGGTTAAGTCAAAATTAATGCTTATCTTTGTAGGCTTTATAATGTTTGAGTTTCAAACGTAGTTATTAATCTATTTATTAATCTTTCTTATTATATGGCGAAAAAGGAAAATCTAAAGACATTTGTTATTCAACAAAGTGATATTGATAAGGCTATTAATTATCACTTAGATAAAGGCGGTAAAGATCATAGACATCTTGCTGATTGTTTGGAGCGTGAAATGTTTTACAGTTATTGCTGGGAAACTATTCATCGTTCTGTTCGTCCGTGGGATGGCTTTCGAAAGATATTGAATACTGTTGTTGATAGTTTGTTTTGTGATATGCCTTCGATTACAATTAAAACAATTGCGATTGACGGTGCTATTACATTCCGAACTGCTCAATGTAATGGTGTGAGATAATGGGTGGTGAATGCAGTAATTGCGAATCTAGGCAGCGTAGGGGTAATGACCCTCGTTGTCTAGTTTGTATTTATTTCAATCCTGCAATATTTAATAAAGGTTTTACTAATGTTAAATCACAGCATTTTATTACTAAAGTTAAGAAAGCAATTGAAGATGCTAAAGTCTTCCGAGATAAAGCTAAGATTGCTGATTTACGACTTAAAGTTAAAGATGTTGATGAAGTTCTTAATTCAAATGATAATTCTCGTACATTTCAAGAGATATTTGATGATAAGAAAGAGCATTGGCAAAAACTTGGACTTAATGTTGCAGATATATGTGGATTTGAAGATGCACATAAAGAAGTTTCTGAAGTTTATGAAAGTGATAAAGGTAATTTCTATTTTACATTTCCATGTTCTACAAGACTTAGAAATAAATATGTTCGCATTTATGGAACTGATATTTCGACGAGAGCTACTATTGAAAAGATGTACCCTAATACTGATTATATTCAATATGATTCTGTAGAATGGAATACTCCTAATAAATATACTCGTCGTAAACCTTGTGATTGTTATACAGAATGGATATAGAAAAAGCTTTTGAAGTTATTCAGAATAATCTTATTGTTACTAGAGAACGTGAGAATTGTATGACTAATAATTGTCCTTACTGTGGTGAACATAAATTTAGTACCAATATTAAAAGTACAGTTAATAGCTGCTTAAATTGTGGTTATACAGTTATGCTTAATAAAGGTCATATTGAGAGATTTAAAGGACAAGGTGTATTTGCATTATCTCGTGGCGATAAAGGTGGTATCTTTTCAATTGTTGAAGGTGGATGGGAAGCCGCAATTGAAACACTACCTAAAGCTGTTGCAGATGCTTTTGGTTGTACGATTAATGAACTTGATTATTGTATTCTTCATTCTGTTAAAGATGATAAAGTAGTTACTATTGATTTTAAAGGTATGCTCTAAGCTCCGCCCCGTTCCAGTCCTATCTCCCTACTGGGGTCTGGAAATGCTACGTGGAGTGATGCTAATACTAAAGTATATATTATGACTGAAATAGACTTTGTTGTTGGTGATAGAGTTGTTACCTCTAGGGGAATCTATGGTACTATTGTATCTATTGATGAGAGTGCTGATACTTCTCAAGTTAATATTGGTAGCAAAACTGTCACTCTGTATAATAATCAGTTGTGGTCGGTTAAGAATCGAATTTCTGTTGTTTGTTATTATACAGATGGTTATGAAAATTATAATAGACTTGTTACACTTCCTAAACAGTTTAAACTATATGACTTTACTAAGCCATTAGATAATGAATTGTTGGATTATTGTAAAAAGGCTATTACTAAAAGTGTTAAAGGTATTTTTACGATTACGAAAATTGAAATTTAAATATGAAAGCAAATCTTACTTATTCTCTTATCTCTGCTGATTTAAAGCAAGGGATGTATTTGTTGGTCAATGATCATCTTGGTTATGTTAGTCGTATGAATGGTGATGAAGCGATTATTTCGTTTTATTTTGAAGACGGTAAAGTCATTAAGCTTGCTAAACAAACTATGACTCGTGAAGATGCTATTCGTACTTATGGCGAATCTGTAATCAAGTTGATTGCAATTGTTGATGGGAATCCTATTTCCATTAATCATCAAAATTATAAAAAGATTTTTACTCCTATGCTTACATTTGCTAAAGGTGCAGAAGAATCTTATATTGGTGAATTTATTCGTACTAAAGAAGGTCGTAATCCTCTATACGGTGAAGTATCTCCGGTTTATTCTATGCTTAAAAGTGGTGATACTGTCACTATTACAAGTCTTGAAGTTGTTGATCGTTACAGTTTATATGATTCTACCAAAAGACTTGTTAAAGTTAAAGAAAAGAAATCCGGTTCTAAGTTCTTAGTTACTCGTATTGATGATGAGAAAGAAGAACTTCTCGTTAATCGTAATGATGTAACTCTTGGTGAAAAAGACAAATATGATTTATTTAATGTTATGAATTTTGATGCGTTAAAGAATCTCGTTGCAAGCGGTGAAGCAAAGACTGTTGAAGCTAAAGGTAAAACAAAATCTGAAGCTAATTCTAATGGTAATGCTTTTTATCGTTTGCATAAGAGCAAATGGAAAGCTACTTATAGTAAACTTGAAGGTCAAGATCATTATCAGTGGCTTGCCGTTCGTGAAGAAGATGAAGCAAATAATGAAGCTAAGCTTGTTGTTCCTATCTCTGTTCCTATTACAAATATTCCGAAACATCAATTCAGTGGTTTCGATAATGAGTATTGGATTCCGGGTACAATTCGTGAAATGAATCAAGCTAAGGCTGATCTCAAGAATTTTGTTCCTTTTAGAGAAGGTCTTCCGATCTTTGGTAAACTTACTACTACTGTTCTTAATGGTAAAGAGTTTACTTATTTTCTTCTTGATAACATTAAACAAGAATCTGTTAATCACTATATCTTCAAGCATCGGGATATTACCGAGGAACGCCGGAGTGAATTAACCATTAAGAAGCTGCCTACGCTTTAATACAAGCTCGTAGAGGCATTTTTGTATTGAAATAAACCAATTGGTTCACTTTAATACAAAGTGTCTCTATGGGTCTAAAATTAGCCAAAATGAGGATAGTTAAAATTGAAGTGCCTGTTTATAGGTATGCTGAACTTAGTGATAGTGCTAAAGAAGTTGTTAAAGATCATATTCTTAGTGCTACACATGATGCTCAAGGTTTCACTGATTCTGTTAAGCATACTCTTGATGTTTTAGGTGTTGAAGAATCTGAGGTTTATTATAGTTTTGGTAATTGTCAAGGAGATGGTCTTTGTTTTACAGGTAGTATTACGTGGAATAAAGCTATTGAGATTCTTTATATCAAAGAAAGTATTGCTAAGTTAGATAAAGATTTTATTAAGTCTTGTGAAGATTGTATTTATTCTATTAATTTCTATAAATTTGATAGAATGTATAATCATTGTAATACAGTTACTGTTGAATTTGAAGATAGTAGCTGGATGTATGCTGAAGATTTTACTAAGCTTAAAGATATATTTCTTACTTGGTATAAAGCTCTTTGTGGTAAGTTTGAACATCAAGGTTATAAATGGTTTTATGAGATTAGTGAAGAAGATGTTGCTGAATATTGTAATAATAACGATATAGAATTTACAGCTAATGGAGACGTCTTTGTTGAACCTACTTAAACCTTATGAAGATATTAGTATTGCTTTTCAACGTTATCTTCTCCAAGTCACTAATGGTAGTGGTAATTTTATTGAGTTTGCTACTACGTTATCTTGGCGTATGCAGTTGGGAATGGTTCTGGAGTTTCTTGATATTGTTTATGATGTCACAATTTCTATATTCCCTAACGGAGGGGCTGTTATCAAAAGTATTAACGGAAGACAAATGGTTGCTGATGTGTATACAACTACTGAACCTGTCCACCCGCTTGTTCGTTATTACAATACTATTGATGTTGCTTGTAAATACATTTTAAAACCTTTTTAGTATGATTAAAATTAAACTTGTTGGTCAAGAGCTTAGTGGTAATCTTTATATTACTGAAAGAGGTACTTATATTATGGATACAAATTTTTCTAAGAGTAAAGATACATCTCGTATGAGTTTGCATACTCTTAGTTGGAATAATCCTGATGGTGAGCCTAATAAAGCTCTTAAATCTGATAAATTTGTTGTTGTAGATGAGTTCTGATTTTAATAAAGATGCACTACTTAGGTCTGCCAAACGTATTAACGTTTCTTATTTTAAAGAACAACAAGAAGATGCTATTAATGCTATTTGGCAATGGTGGCAATCACAATCTATAAGTTTTACTCTTAGTGGTTATGCTGGTACTGGTAAAGCTCTTCTTGATGATACTAAGGTATTAACCATTAATGGTTGGCACAGCATAGGAGATATAAAAGTAGGTGATAAAGTAGCAGTTCCTACAGGTGGATTTTACCCTGTATCTGCTGTTTATCATCATTCGGATAGACCTCTTTATAAAATTACTTTTAAAGATGGTAGATCTATTATTTGTGATGAGAATCACTTATGGCAAGTTCGTAGTAAAAGACTTATTCAAAAGTATCATGAGTCTAATGGAGATTATACTAGATATAGTTATACTAAAACAACTAAAGAACTTTATGATGAATTAAAAGATTGTATTGTAGGTAAAGTTGGTTATAAGTATGCTATACCCTTGTGTGTATCTCCGGGTTTTACTAAAAGTTTTGTTATACACCCTTATGTATTAGGTGTGTTATTAGGTGACGGTATTTTAACTAATAATTTAGCTAAACATATTAATACTCGTTTATATATAAGTTCTAATGAAAAAGATATTATAGAAAAAATTGCTAATATATTACAATGTTCTTATGATTGGCATAATAATTCTAATTTTACCAATTCTATTTATGGTGATAATATTCCTAAAATTGATGAAGCTTTAAGAAATTATAATCTTAGATGTACTGCTATTAATAAATATATCCCGAAAGAATATTTATTTGCTGATATTGATCAAAGATTAGATTTACTTAAAGGTCTTATTGATACTGATGGTCATATTAAAGCTAAAGGTCAAGTTAGTTATTCTACTATATCTAAACAATTAAAAGATGATATTATTACACTTTGTAATAGTTTAGGTATTTGTGCTACAGTTTATGAAGATACTAGAAAAGATAATATATGTTATGATATACGAATTATCACAAATGATATTATATTTTCTAGCAAAAAACATTTTAAAATTTATAATGAAGTTATATCTAAAACAAAACATTGGAATGATCATTTGTTTATTACTTCTATTGAAGCTTTAAACAAAACAGGTAACACAACTTGTATAAGTGTTGATCATAAAGATCATTTATACATTGCTGAAAATTATATAGTGACTCATAATACTTTTATCATGCGTCATCTTGTACGTTATTTGATAGTTGAAAAGGTTTGTGTTACAGCTCCAACTCATAAAGCTCTTCGAGTTCTTGAAAATAGTTCCGGTAAGAAAGGTATGACCATTCAATCTCTTTGTGGTCTTAGACCTGATGTGGATATTGAAGATTATAACATTGAGAATCCTTCTTTTAAGGTTATAGGTGAACAGAAAATGAGAGGTTATAGACTTGTCATTATTGATGAATGTTCTATGATTAATCCTGGTCTGTTTAATCTACTCATAAAGACGGCTATTCAGTGTCGATGTAAACTCTTATTCTTAGGAGATGAACTTCAGATTCCTTATGTTGTTGCTAAAGGAAAAGGAGAAGAAGATACTTATAATCGTATTAGTCCTTCTTTTACTCATACTGATGTTCAATTTCGTTTAACTCAAATTGTTAGACAAGAAGTTGGTAATCCTTTGCTTGAATTGTTTGGTATTATTCGCTCTGATTTGATTAATGGTACTGCTAATTTTTATCAGTATATTCTTCAAACTCGTGAAGCCGTTAATGCCCAAGGTGAAGGTTTTACTATTATGAATAAACTTGATTTCCGTAATAAGGTTATTGAAATGTTTAGTTCTGATAACTTTAGTAAGGATATTAATTATGTTCGACTTATTGCTTTTACTAATGATTGTATTGGCTTTTGGAATACTTTTATTCGTGATGGTGTTCTGAACAATCCTCAAGGTATGATAACGAAAGATGATATGTTTACTGCATATCGTACTGTATTTGATGAATACAAATCTCCTATCATTATTAACAGTGAAGATTATGTTGTTCATGATGTTCGGTATTATGTAGCAGATAATGGTCTTGCCTGTTATTGTATTACATTAAGATCTGCATTTGATGGTAAGGTTACTCCTATGTTTAAGATTATTGATTTTTGGGATTCTAATAACATGGATAACTTCGGTGCTATGCTAAATGCAATTCATTATAAAGCTCTTACTGGTACTGATCGTAGTAGATGGTTTAGATACTTTAGATTTAAAGATATTCATCTTACTATGACCGACTATAGACTTAATGCTGCTAACAAGAATAGACTCGTTGCTAAAGATATTGATTATGGTTATGGTATAACCGCACATAAGAGCCAAGGTTCTACCTTTGAAAATGTTTGTATTGATCTTGATGATATTATCTATTTTCAAACTAAGTGGGGTAAGCGTATTAGACGTAACTCTGCTGAAGCTCTTAGACTTCTTTATGTAGCTATGAGTAGAGCTACTAAACACGCTTATCTAAAATTATAAACTATGGGAAAAGATATTATTCTTAGTAAAAAACATGGTCTTAATCCAAGTATGGTAATATGTCCTATTTGTGGTAAAGAAGAAAGTATTGCCATATTAGGTCATATTAAAGGAGATAAAGAAGCTCCTAGATATATACAAGGAGATATTTGTGACGAATGTAAAGCTAAAGTTGCTGATAATAAGTGTTTCGTTATAGCTGTTGGTGAAAATCAATGTCTTAAACGTTATGTTATTGTTAGTAAAGATGTATTCACACAGAAAGTTGAAGATTGTGCTGTTCTTATGAAAGAAGCTGACTTTAATGTTGTATTTGATAAACATTGAGATATGGAACATGTTTATGTATTTGATTATTGTACATCTTCAATATATCATTTTACTGTTAAGAATGATGAAGATATTGAAGAAGTTATGAGAGATAAAGGTCTTAGACTTGATGATTGTTATTATATGGCTTCTGAAAGTCCTATTGATATTGAAGAACTTTAAATTGATATTATGCTTACAAGTGAAGAACAAGTTCAGAATATAGATAAGATTTATGTTCTGAAAGAATGCTGGGGAGGTTTTTGTGGTATGGGTAGTAATCAATGTATTATTCATAATCGTTGGATGGTTCCTATTACTTGGGTTGCTGAACAATGTTCTATGAGTGCTGTTCAAGTTCTTGAAGAACATCTATTTGCTAGTGGTTTAAATGTTGATAGCGTTGGTAAGATGGAGTTCCTTAAAGCTAGAGCTAATCTTAAAGGATATGATCTTACTGCTGTTGTTTGTTCAACTCTGAAATACGAAGACGGAACTTCTGTTTATGCCGATACTACCGAGGAAGATAAAAAATAGATTGCCAATTTCTACAGACGTTTTGATTAATGGTATTGCTTTAACTATTACTCGATGTACGTTTCAAGAATATAAGATGAAGTATAATATAACTTCTGATGAATTTGATGATCTTGATAAAGGTTATGAATGTGTTTATAATCCTTATCATATTATATTTATACCTGATATTATGGCTATTGATATGTTTGATTTGTGAGGTGCAGATGCTCCGCTCCCTACCACTCCTTCATCCCTACTGGGGTTTGCAAAGTTTTACTAAATGTTATTGATATGGCATTAACTAAAAAAGAATATGACGCATTAGGTGAAGCTGAATACATGATTGATGATGCTCTTGTTATAGCCGCACCTATTACTTTTGGTGGATTTTGTGAAAAATATGATTTTGATTCTAAAGAATATGATTTTGATTTTGACGGTTATGATGTTGAAATCTCTATTGTTGCTGAGAATCCTCGTCATATATTTTTTCCTCGTAACTTATTTGAAGCTATTTCTGCTAAAAGTAATTACTGATGCAAACGAGATTTTCTAATATGTTTGAAGATACGTCTGATGAATTACGTGAAGATGATTATTGTGATAAGTGTGATCTATGTGTGCGGAACTCTCTAATCCCCAGTAGGGGACAAGGACTGGAAGGGAGCGGAACTATCCTACATTTAGTTGCTGCTCCTAGTCCTGCTGATAGAAAAACTAAATACGTACTTAGTGGTAACACAGGTAAATTCATTAGACGTATTCTTGAAGATAAGAAATTACTTGCTTTATCGTATATTACTTCTGTTGTTAAATGTGGTACATTTCAGACTATTAATGCGAAAGCTATTGCTGAATGTTTTCCTAGACTTCAAAAAGAGATTGCTAGAGTTGAACCTAGTATGTTCATAACTTATGGTAAAGATCCGTATTTTATTGTTAGTGGAGGTAAAGCTTTTTCTAAAGGTGGAGAAGGTATTGATGTGCTTCCTAATGGTAAGATACATATTTATACTATGAGTCTTGAATATATGCGTAAGAATAATGACTATAGTTATCTTGATAGAGCGTATGATACTGCTGTTATTGCTTATCGTAAATTTGTTAATCAATGGGTTATTTTAAAATAAATGGCTGCTAATAAATCACCAACTACTAGCTGGATTTATGATATTGAGTGTTACATTAATATGTTTGAGGTTAGCTTCATTCCTTACGGGGTTCCTCAAGATGTTATTGATTTATATATTGCTGCTGATATAGCTAAGAATAAAGAAGACAAACGTCTTATTCTTGAAGCTATAGGTGCTAAGACTTTTATTATTTATAGAGCTTATCATGAAGATAAATTTGAACGTCAGAATATGACACCTGCTTCATGGGATGATTCTAATAATATTAGTAGTGGTATTGAAGGTCTTTATATGTTTTTTAAATCTCATAAAATTATCATTGGTTATAATAGTTTTAACTATGATATGACTATGCTTGATATATTTATTCATTATGCTCCTACATTTGATTGGAAGACTGGTCTTCGTGAAGATACTTATGGTAGAAAGCAACATATAACTGAATTTCTATTCGAGCATTCTCAAAAAGCTGTTGATAAGGATATGGGTGGTAAAACGTATCGTAGGCTTCTTGATTTTTATAAAGGTCGTAGATATTTCCGTCCTTTTACCGATTTTGATATTCAAAAGATTCTATATCTTGATGCTACATTTGTTGCTCTTAAAGCTGTTATGATAGTTCTGAAATGGTATCGTATTCAAGACTTACCTATTCATTGGAGTTATCGTATTAAACGTGATGAGATAGCACTTGTAACAGATTATAATATTAATGATGTTCTTGGTACTGATGCTCTTGTTAAGAATCAACAAAAGGAATTAGATCTTCGTGCAAAGCTAAGTGAGATGTATGCTATTGATCTACGTAATATGTCTCGTAGTTCTATTGGTAAGAATCTAATGACTAAGTTTTATTCTGAATGGTCTGGTATGCCTTCTTATGAATTTGTTGATCTTAGAACTGAACGCAGTGCTGTACCTATTGGTAAAGTTGTCAAAGATAGTATTCAATTTAAGACTCCTTTTTATAGGAAGATTCTTGAATCTATTCAGAGATATAGTATTTATATTGGTCTTGGTAGTCCTAAGCAAAGTGAACTTAAACGTGAATCTATTGCTAATGGAATCGTTGTTACTACATGGAGAAAGAGTTTTCAATCTTTAGAATTTCTTTCTCATGATAAGGGTTATACAATGGCAAAAGGTGGTCTTCATAGTAAAGATGATCCTCGTGTCATTTGGGCTGAATCTGGTGAGATTCTTGCTGACCCTGATGTTAATTCAATGTACCCCAGCTTTATTGTTGAATATGGTGTTAGTCCTCATCATTTATCTTCAAAAGTGTTTTTAGGTATTGTTGAATGGCTTAGAACGACTCGACTTGATGCAAAACATAGTGGTCGTAAATTAGAAGCTGATGCTCTTAAGATTGTTATTAATCGTATTTATGGTGCATTAAATGATGCTATGGATTATTTATATGATCCTGAATGTACTTATACTGTTACTATTAATCTTCAATTACTTTTATGTAATCTTATAGAAGCATTTGAACTTAATAATTTTGATGTTCTTTCTGCTAATACAGATGGTCTTCTTGTAAGACTTCCTATTTCTAGAAAAGATACCTTTAAACATATTTGTAAAGAATGGGAAGATTATAGTAAGCTTACTCTTGAAACTGAAAAGTTTGAGAAGTATTGTAGAAGTGCTGTTAATGATTACATTGCTGTTGGATATGGTTTCTATGATGCTTTACAAGAATATAATCGTTGTGGTGTCTGGATTGATTCTAAAGGTAATACTTACACTACACGTCAAGCTATTGAAGATAAATTTATTAAGTTTAAAGGTTATTTTCTTCAAGACCCTGAATACAATAAAGGTTTTGTTTATCCTGTTGTTAAGAAAGCTCTTAAAGAATATTTCCTTTATGGTGTTGATATTACTGAATTTATTAGAAATTATATCAATACTTCTCGTACTGCTATTTATGATTACTGTTTTAGTCAAAAAGTTGCTGGTAAATATACTACAATTTATAAAACAGTTAGAGATGGTAAACCTGTTTATATTAAGTGTCAAAAGCATAATCGTTTTTATATTTGTAAAAGTGGTGGAGGTGCTATAACAAAAGCTATTGTTCCTGATTCTGATAATATAGCGTATGGTGATGATATTAGTGGAATTGTTGTTGAAGAAGAAAAGTCACTTGTTGCTGGTCAGAGAGTTGCTTTGTTTAATGATTACGAATATAAAGAAGATTATAATCTTAATTATGGTTTCTATATTAATGAAGCCTATAAGATTCTTTATGGTAATGGTAAAACAGGTAAAGGTGAACGTCGTGGTATTAACAATAATAGTAATAACTTGTTTGGTTGGTAAGATATGAAGAGAGATAGAGCTGTTATTTATAAAGATTTTTATACCAATAAATTCTCAGCTGTTAAAGCTGTTATTGTTGTGTATTTAGATGCTGCCTTTGAAGATTTCTTTACTCAATATCCTTTCAATAGTAAGAACTTTAAAGATTACGACCATGATAAGATGCTTAAACATATTGTTTTTGATCTTTGTCGTATCATGGGTGATGCTGGTTTTAGGTTATATGAATTATTAACTGATTATGTTGATGATGTATATAATCGTAATGAAATAGAACAATGCGCTAGAGCTGTTTTTGATAATATTAAACTTACAGATGTTAATTAAGATAGATGAAAGATTACGATATTTCTGAAAAATATAAGCGTATTTATCAAGGTATTCTTAAATGGAAACAAGCTGGTTATAAAGGTCTATTTCAATATACTGAACGTATTGATATTCCTCTTGTAATTAGTGAGGTTATTCAGCACGTAGCTAATCAAGTTGAAGCTGATCCTTATGTTCACATTGTAGTTCCTGATATTAAAACGAAAGATTCTCTTCGTAAACGTATTGTTCATACAGGTGTAGTTATAGATTTACTTAAAGATTTTATTGATCGTATCACTAAAACTTGTAAAGGTAAAGATATGCTATATGCTGATACGTTTGTGATGCTTGATTGTACAAATGAAGCTTATCATAAAGATGATACTTATTTCAAGAAGTTAAAAAAAGTAGCTGCTGATAGGTTTTTATTTGTTACTACGAAAAAGATTCCAGTTAATATGCTAAAAGCATTTACTGCTTGTGGTATTCCGGTTGTTGATACTATAACTAAAGGTATGGCTTTGGAAGAAGGTTGGATTTCTCCTTATGTCATATATAATGTTGGTATTGAGTTTACAAGTGAAGAAAAAGAGCTATATAAACAACTTACTGAACAAATTTCTTCTATGCTTTCTATATTTAAAGGTAAAGCTAAGATGGTGAATTATGAGTTTAGGAAGTTTACTCATTTACGTATGGATATGGTAGAAGATGATATGGCTCTTATTAAAGCTTGTCATATGGGTGTTAATTATGTAAATAATCTTACTGATAAAGTAGAGCATATACATAGTGAAACAGTACGTAACATGGTTGCTGAAGTTATGGGTTGGAAAGCTAATCTTGATCTTTCTAATGACTATAATAAGCAAGTAGAAATGTATTGGAATCCCGATAATATACTCACTCGTACTAAAGCATTTAGTGATGCTATTGAGAAACGTTTAGAGTTATATAATAATAATCTTAATAAGAGAGAAGCTATTGCTACTGCTATTAAGAATATTAAAGGTAAAGGACTTGTTTTAAGTAAGACTCGTTCTATTACTAATTTTGTTGAGACTTTGGATTACTGTATGTGTTGGTATAAAGGTATGGCTTCTAGGATTTGTTATGATTTCAATGGTCAACCTTATACTTATACTACTGGTGCCAAGAAAGGTGAACCTAAAGTATTTGGTGATATTGGTATCCGAAAAGAATGTTTAAAGCATCTTGAACATGGTGATGTTTCTATTATTGCTACAGATGAAGTTGCTAATGTGGTTTTCGATGTTGAGGGTCTTACTACAATTATATGTACCTCCCCATACTGCAACCCATTTAAGACCATTTCCGACAAGAAAGAGGAACAACCATACATAAATAAGCCTACTATTATAATATGGCTTTATATGCAAGATTTCGCACTCAATTCGGACGATTACCGCACGTCAAAAGAGAAAGAAAAGCTCATTGATGCGCAGAGTAAATTTACTACTGATATTGTCTGGACTAACAGCATTAAAGATGTTAAATTTTAATTTTTGATGATTTAGTGCTTACTATTGTTGCACACGTCAAAAATATTATCTACTTTTACCAATGGAAAATAAAGACAAAGAAAACGACAAAATGAGTGAAGAAGTTATTACAAATGATGCTACGAAAGACGGTGCTAATGCTGCTACTAATAAAGGTGAAGTTGTAAAAGCTAATAGTGGAGTTGTTGCACAAGCAAATAAAGATGTAATTACTCGTAATCTCGCTGTTCTTGGTGAATATAGAACTTTTGCTGAAAGTCTTATAAATACTGATCTTGGTGCGAGATTTAAAGAAAATGTAACTAAAGATGGAACTGTCACTGAAGTTATTAACATTGATAACATGGTTACTTGTTTATTAACTGGGCAGGAATTAGGTCTTTCTCCTATGACTTCTCTAGCTTATGGTCGTAATCTTAATCTCGACGCTATTCAAAAGGTTGAACTTGGTAAAACACTTGGTCTTTCTGTTACCGCTTCTTTAAAGAATATATTCTGTTTTGAAAGTGGCGGTACTAGACAAGTTTATACGGGAATTAATGTTGTTGAGGGTTGTCTCAATAAACATCATATTGATATTGAGATTGACGAAGACTTTGTTCCCGTATATGAATATTTTAATGTTCAGCTAAGTAAACCTATTATTGAATTTAAACCTGAACGTCACATTGATATTGACGAATATAATGATGATTATGTTCGTAAAATGATGGCGGAACAAGGTATGATTCCTGTTACTCGTGTTGTTAAGACTTATCGTACAACTGTTACTCTTGTTCGTAAAGGTAAAAGAACTACAATTTCTTATACTCTTCAAGAAGCTATTGACGCTGGTCTTAAATCGGGTAAAAACTCAATTACCGGTGCTGATGTTAAAGGTAAAGATAATTGGGATAAACACACTCGTTCTCTTATGAGAAAAATGGCGATTATGATCGCTGCTCGTATCTGCGCTAATGATATTCTTAACGGAATGTATTGTGATGTTGAACTTAAAGACGTTAAATCTATTAATGATGATTACGTTGATGTTCAATATGTAGAAGCAGATGATAATGCAAATTATTAAAGAATAAATACCGTTTGTGGTAGTGATATTGCAAACATCTATCTTACATAAACTATTAATAAAGTTAAAGTCATGGAAAAATTTAATTTTGATTTCTTGAAAGCTGGTATCAATGAAGGTCGTTTTGAAACTGTAGCTAAAGCTGCTAAAGTGAGTGATGAAATTCGTCCTGAGTTGGTGGTGAACATCTCCATTAACAAGATGTGTATTAACGGTCTTGCATCTAAGATGCTTAATATTGAAACAGGCGACTATATGAAAGCTATGGTCTTGACTGCTGATCAATGTGAGAACGATGTGAACAAGAAGTTCTTCATCATGGTTTCTAAAGTGAAAACTGACGATATGATGACTCTTGCTGCTGTCGGTAAAGCTAAAGGTGTTGGTCGTAAATTGTTCTGCTCTTACGCAGCTTGTTATTCTCAATTCTTGCAGAATACGCCGGATGCACAAGCTATCACCGCTGATAAGCTGGCTGAACTTGGTTATGCTTACGGAATTGATAAGAAAGATTCTGAGGGCAAACCTTACACTAAGTACACCGCTAACCGCGAGGTTCACTACGAATTGGTTGATACCGGTATCGACTATCCGAACTCTGACGGTTCTATGTTACGTATCTGGGCTTGCGTGAACGCACAGATTATCGACCGTCCTTACGATCCGTCTGTTGAAGCTGAAACTGCTGCCGATGATGCAGAAAATAAGAAAGCTGATGCACCGGAAACTGTAGCCGATACCGCAAATGTTGAAACTGCTGCTGAAATGCAGGATGAAACCGCTGCTTCTCAAGAAACCGCTGGTGACGGAGATGATATTTAATATATATCCGTGACAACACATTGCTTAGCTAAGCAAATCTATCTTACAGAAAGAGGGACTATTAAGGTTCCTCTTTTTTTTACTCTTTAAATTACTTATAAAATGAGTGAAGTTAATAAAAGTCAAGCTGCTGCCGGAGTTATTAATTTTGGTGAAGTTGTAGTTACCCAAGACAAGAAGTTTAAACCCCGTGAAGAGTTCAACAATTTGTGTCAAGCGCATCTTGTATCTGTTGAGATTAAAGAAACCGAAACTCCTAAAGTAGATGAGAACGGTGTTGCATCCACCTATGAGTATGCCGGTATTCCTGTACCAACTATTGTTTTCCGTTATAAAGAAGAACCTGTTCCCGGTGATGAAGTTGATCGGTTTTATACTGATTCTTTCCGTATCGTAACTACTCGCAAAACTGACGGAACTGCTGTAGATGTTAAAACGTTTACCTCTTTGATTACGGAAGCTTACAGAAATTGTCGTCACCGTCTCGATGCTTATATAGGTTGTCCTAACTTCGTTGAACCCGGCTTTCCTCAGCCTATTGATATGAACGCTGATATTAACGGTCGTATCGCTCAATGGAAAGCATTTTGTGAGTTCTTTGTTAAAGCATTCAATGTTGGCAAAGAGGGTAAGCCTGTATTCTTAGATGAAAAAGGTGAACCTATTGTTGTTTGGATGAAGCTTCTTGCTCATTATGGTGATCGTAAGTATCTTTGTACTCCGGGTTTTGTTGGTCAAGGTTATGTTGAACGTGTTATTAACGGCAAAAAACCTTCAATTGAGATTCTTCCGGGTGAGACTGTTGAACTCTCTAAAGATGCTGATAAAGACGAGAAATCTGCTGGTGCAGCCGCTGAAGCTGGCGTTGCTATGGATTATGGTTCCGGTCAAGGCGTTAATGCTGATGCAATTAATGCTTTAAAGAATCGTTATGCTGGTAACGGTGGTACTCCGGGTAAATATTAAGATGTAACTTAGACTTTTGAAGAGGGTAGAGCAATCTATCCTCTTTTTTTTTGTGTCTATTGGTTTTGTGCATAGTGTTGCTAACGCTCCGCACGTGACCTCACCTTGTTCCCTACTGGGAATTGCAAATGCTACAAAAGATGTAAATATGTGGAGTACAAGTGATAAAGATTATATTTTGAATACACTTGATCAAGTACATATTTATTCTGTCTTTCTTAATGTTCCTGAAACAGAGATAAATAATTGTATTTGTTTACGCAATTATAAAATCTCTAATCCTCTTCGTTATGATCCTAATCCTTCAGTTAGTTTTAAATGGTATGGTAATAAGCTGATATTTCGTGATTTTGCTGATTATCGTTATCGTGGTGATGTATTTGAGATTGTTGGTCTAGTTCTTAAAAAGAATTGTACTAACAATAAAGACTTCGTTGAGATATGTTCTAATATCATTGAATATGCCTCTGATGTTCTTAATGATTCACCTTACGTCAATCGTGTATATCAAGCTCAAAATAAGATTATTAATAATGAATTTCGTGTTATTACAACTATAAATCGTAAAATGACTTTTTATGATTATAGGTATTATAATCAATTTGGTGTTACTAATGATCTCGTAGATAAATACGTGAAAGCTGTTGAATCTTTTAAGATTGATGGCGTTAGTAATCCATATTATTATACTCGTCATGATCCTTGTTATGAATATCAAGTTAATGATGGTTGTATTAAACTCTATTTTCCATTTAGAAATAAGCATACTGCTAATCGTTTCATTACTAATAATAAGTGTCCTCTTGAAAATCTTGAAACTTTAACTGATACTAATTATAAGTTGATTGTTAAGTCTCAAAAAGATAAACTATTAATGTTACGAATATTGAGAGAGTTGAGAATTAATGATGTTGGAGTTTATGTGATTGCAAGTGAAACTGCTAAACTTCCTGATGATATTGTTGATGTTTTACGAAAGACTACTAGGATTCAAGTTTATGTTATGCTTGACACTGATAATACTGGTCTTACTTCCGCTATCGAATATGAAAAGAATTATGGCTTTGTTGCTTTGTTCATGACTAAAGGTTATAGTGCTAAAGATCCTACAGATTTAGTTCGTATTACAGATTACAACTTCGTTAAGAAAAAGTTTGCTAATATGTATTTAAATGAGATCGTAAATGGTAAAAAAGGAGGAGTTGTGCCCTGATGCGCAACGGCTATTATGTGAGGGTGTTCCTCTTAGAGCTTTAGGTGATGGTACTAGGTACTTCTTATATCCTATGAATAAGACTGATTATAACATAGTTATTGATGCTGTTAAACAGCTTCGTGAAGCTATGAGTAAGATGTCTTATCAAAATGCTCAAATTAAACTAAATCAATTCGTTCATACTTGGGGTTTTAATCCTTTTAAAGAAGGTGCATTTATGGGCGAAACTAAGATTAAGTCTGATGAGGACTTTAAGATTGTTGAAACTCTCTTTGAAGTTGTTCAAGGTAAACTTCACAATAAACAAGCATTAACTGGTAGTTATCAATGTTTTTGTCATAAGAACTTTAAAACTATCGCTTATGCTCCTCATAAGACTATTCGTGATTCTTGGAATTGTATGCTGATTGCATATAATAATCCTACACATTGTATTGTTTTATCTCATAACGTTGATGAAGATGGCAACCGTATATGGGGATGATAATGTTACTACTCTTTACAAGCGTGATGCACTGGGACGTATCGTGTTTTGGAGGATTGAGACTGACGGAAGCCATGAGAGGGTGTCATACGGCTTGTTTGAGCGACTTTCAGACGTCGGACAGGTAATTGTATCAGCTTCAACAAAGACCTCTTATAAAAGCCAAATCAAGCGTAAAATCGACCGAGGATACAAGACAGCAGAAATGTATGGTGTTACTAGTGATATGTATGAGAGTGCTAATCAACTTCATGATCTACTAGATAACGTCATTCCTAAATTTGCTACTGATGCAAACAATGTTGATAAACCTATGAAGTGTCAAAAGTGGAAAACTGGCATTTTTGATTATTCTAATGGTGCTTTTGCTGATCCTAAGATTAATGGTGTTCGTTGTACTATCAAATATGAAACTGTTAATAACGGTTTATTTGGTGATACTTATGAGGTTGTCATTCGTAGTAAAGAAGGTCTTCGTTACAATGTAAAACATATTGAAGATGCTTTTATGACTTACGTTTATTGTAATCCTGATTATAGAAATATTACTTTTGATGGTGAGCTTTATATCAAAGGTCAAAAGAATACGACTATAGGTGGTGCTGCACGTAATCCTAAGAATCCTCTTCATAAATATCTTCAATTTGTAAACTTTGATCTTAGTATTCCTGATGTTTCTAATAGAGATCGTTATCATCTTCGTAGAGATATTTTGAATAAAGCTTGGTTAAATGCTACATCTTCAAATTCAGATGCTATTTATATTCAGTTTAAACCTGAAGAACATGATGCTACTAAAAGTGCTAAAATAGTTTCATTGTGTTCTATTAATATTAAAGGCGATTCTGATGTTGAAGCTTATAGAGATCGTTGTATTGCAGCCGGTTATGAAGGTTGTGTTGTTCGCTCTAAGATTGCAGAATATAAGTTCGGTTCTCGTCCACAAACTATGATGAAAGCTAAGAAGTGTGAAGAGACTGAATGTTTGTGTTTAGATATTCTCGTTGATCGTATAACTAAAATTGTTGATGGTCATGAGGTAGTTTATAATTATGCTAAGTTCAAATGTCAGAATGATTTAAATGCTGAAACATTTGAAGTTAAGCCTACAGCTGTTTATAATGGCAATATCGATAATACTATGACAAGTGATTATATTCTTAGTCATAAAAATGAGTTTATCGGTAAAATGCTTGCTATTAAGTTTTATGAACGTACAGATAAGAACATTCCGTTTAATGCTAATGCTTACGGAGTTCGTGATTATGAATCTAACGATTAATTACATATAATGGAAAACACAAATCCTTTTAAAGAAGAAGAGGAAATTAAACAAGACATTCCTGTTGATAGTTCTCCTTCTAAAGCTGAAGAAGAATTATCTGCACTTGCTATTACAACTGAGAAGTATAAACCTATTGTAATAAATGGTGTTTCAATTCCGTCTGTTGTTAGAACAGATGCTCCTGATAAACCATATATAGTTACAGAACCTCGAACTGTTGCTGATTTATCTAAGGATGAAGTTGATTGGCTTAATACCAATATTAATTTCATTCTTGATGCTACTGGCGAGTTTATTCCTGTTACTAGTGGTAATCAGTTTGTATTCTATCAAACTCTTTTGAAAATTCAGTATTATATTTATGCTCATAATATTCCAATTGAGTTCTTTGATGGTAACAATGAAAAAGCTCGCTATTATAAGATTTGGAATATCGGTTATTTAATCGACAATGAAAATTACGATAGTGCTTATGAACCTCAATTTCATATTTGTGTTGATAGTAACATGAGTGCTGAAGTTGAGTCTCGTGATCATGCTATTAAGATGTTTAACAGATATACTTATAATCTATTTAAGGAGGCTGTGAAACTTATAGATTATAAAGTTCCTAAAGGTAGTTCTTTAGCTATTGCTAAATGTTCTGCAAGACTTATATTTGATACTATTGAAGATTTTGAAGCTTGGATTAAAGATAGTGTTATTCCAGCTACAGAAGCCCCTACAAATAATCATATTCTTTCATTCTTCCCTAAACTTAATCCTTTGTATCTAAATTCTAAAGTTAGAACACTTGATACGTTTAGTTTCTATGCTAATCCTAAAGCATGGATTGCTCAGAATGAAGCTGGTAATACTTATAAAGCTAAGTTTAATATTTTGATGTTTCCTGAGTTTATTGGAGCATTAACTATTACAACTTATCATTCAGCCGCTAAGACGATTGAGGTTAATATGGAACAACTTTCTAATCGTCTTAAAGCTATTGCAGAAAGTCATATTTATAAAAAGGCTTAGCTATGGATGCTGTTAGTAGTGTTACTAAAGAAATGTTTCGTAGATATTTCATAGCGGCACTTGTTAGCATTGGTATTCCACTCGATCAAGCTAATTTGTTTTGTTGTATGAATCAACGTAGACGTCTCATGGATCTTGGTATTTGTACCGTTATTTCTATGAAGCTTGATGAGTTTATGGAAGCTAGAGTTCCTGATTATAAAGGTTGTATGCCTAAAGATGATTGGGAAGCTATTATAAATTATAACTTTTCAGATGATTAAGATATGAAAGTTGTTGTCACTAAACACTTTCCTTTTGGTAAGTTTGTTGCTATTAATATGTTTGCTAGACTTTATCTTAAAGATAAAGATAAATCTAGGCTTACATTAATGATTAGGTATCCTAGTCGATATTTTAAACTCATTCAACATGAACGTTCTCATACTAAACAACAGAATGATCTCTTAGGTATATTCTTCTATATATGGTACGTCATTGAATGGTTCTTTAAACTCTTCACTGAAGGTAAGGCTTATCGCGAACTTTGTTTCGAGCGTGAAGCTAGAGCTAATGAGACTAATGTAGATTCTTATAATGTTATTGTACATTACAAAAACGGTAAAACTTATACTATTATGCAAGATAGTATTCCTATTTGTACTTACTATGACATTAATGATGTTATCAAAAATATTGATAATATTAAGTATCTTGAGTTTAAACCTTTGAATGTTAAAGGTAGTCTTATTAATCGTAAGTGGGGTAGTTGGTTGAAATACGTATTTAAAAGATAATATGGGTTGATTTCTTATTCAATTATAGCCTATGCTGTGAAGCACGCTGTTGAAGCCGCTGGTCTTAATTGACTAGCGGCTATTTTTGTTTAATTTAAAATTGTTATTATGAATTTTGGAGAAGCTATTGAACGCGTTAAGACTCGTTCTTATATTGCTAGACGTGCTAATTGGGATAATGATGTGTTTATATTTGCACAAGTTCCTGCTAATATAAATGAAGAAACTATTCCTAAGATGCAAAGTCTTCCGGAAGTTGTTAAACGTGAGATTACAGAAGTTGGTATCACTAGTCTCAGCTATCAAAATCAAATTTGTAAGTTTGATAATGGTGATATTACTTATTATACACCTACTGGCGATGAGATTTTTGCTGATGATTGGGAAACTAAGAGTGATAATACTCTAGCTAAATGGGAAAATATATGACACCTGAAAGTGTAAGTGCTGTTATAGATTCTCCAAAAGGTGCTGTATTATGGGATGAGAGAATTGCTATGTTTAATAAAGCTTGTGCAATTGATCCTCATGATACAGTAGTTATTGAAGAGTTATCTGAACTTATTAAAGCTGTTTCTAAGATTAATAGATGTCATAATAATGAGCATCTTAAAAGTCTTATGGAAGAAATTGCTGATGTTAGAATTGTTATTGAGCGTATCATGCGTAAATATAATATTAAAGAAGACGATATTGATAAGCTCGTAGTGTTTAAAATAAATCGTTTTATTGATCGCTATGGCATCTAAAAATAAAAATGATCAAGTAAATCATCCTAAACATTATACTTCTGATCCTAGTGGTATTGAATGTATTGATGTTACTCGTCATAGAAATTTTAATATAGGTAATGCTATTAAATATCTATGGAGAGCTGGTCTTAAAGAAGACAAAGATCGTAAGCTTATTGATAAACAAGTTGAAGATCTTAATAAAGCTGTTTGGTATCTTGTAGATGAGATTCATCGTCTTGGCGGTAGATGTACTGTTAAGACTGATTCGATTAATACTTGTTTACCTATTGATAATGAAAGTATTATTGATGCAGCTTTAAATTATCATGAAAAGATTAATGGTCAAGATGTAAGTATTCTCGGTCTATCTAATGGTAATGATGGTATTAGATTTAATATTGCAGATCATCTTAAATCTATTCTATTAGATCTATATCATACTAAAGTTGAAAATGGTGGACAAACTAAACTTGATATGTAATGAAATTTGTTAGACCTGTTAGTGTTATTCATACAGCTCATAATCTTAAAGGTGGCTTACAATTAGCTGAATTTGCTGGTCGTCTTTGTTATAAATCTGAAGGTAAGACTGCACCCGGAAGTTACGTTAAATTTCTTCTAATGCTTATTGATAAAGGTCATACTTCAATTCTTGAGCATTGTCCTATTTATGTTTGTGGTTATCATGATATGATGAGTATTGAAATGATAAACATTAAGTATTCTGCTTTTTCTCGTTTTGTTGCTGATATTAAAGATGCAAGACCTAATTCTAATTTCTATTATATCTACACTAATCTTCGTGTTGTATATAATGAAAGTCCTGAATTAGCTAAAGCTCTTATTCAAACTTCTACTATGGAAGGTGATGAGATTTGGAAAGCTCACGGTGTTGCATGGTTTGTTCCGAAATTCGATCATCCTTTTGCTCGTATGAGTGCATATATAACTACTCTTAGAAGTGTTGTTGATGAACTTGTACGTGAACGAGTTCAATCTGATGCAGTTGAATCTACTCGTTGGTGTGATTATTCCAATGAAGGTAGATTTGATGGTATTTCTTTCTGTCTTCCTCATTGGGTTGAAGATTCAACTTTTAATGTTTGTTTTAAGAGATTCCTTAAAGATGTTGAAGTTATTGAGAAAAATGAAGATAAGATTCAACGTCTTTATGATCTTGAAGATATTGCTTTTTGTTTATATCAAAATGATACTAATATTGCAAATAAGCGAGCTTATCATTATATCAGATGTTGCATCATGGATGAGATCTTTTATAATGAAGCTAAAGATGAACTTGATTTACCTGCTCAAGATGCACGTGAGTATTTGTTCTTAGGTGTTAAGAGTGAAATGTATTATACTGGCTTTAATAAAGAGTGGGATAACATCATTGATAAACGTCTTTATGATAAGTATGGTAAAGCACATCCGAATATGCACATCACTATGCAACAATGTAAAGATCATCTTGATGTAATTAGAACTTCTCAAAAAGCTATTACTGATTCAGATCATGGCGAAGAGAGTGAAAGTGCAGGTGACTAAATTGCCTGCTTTTATAGCACTTGATACATATATTAAACATTTTGGTGAACCTAACATTGTGTTTCATATAACTGATTTCAATTATCCTTTGTCTTATAACAAACGTTTGTCTAAGAATGAACTTCTAGTTTATGAAGGTCTTGGACAAGCATATAAGATTTATCCTGTTAATGAGTTATATGTTAAGGATACTGTTGTTCGTTTTAAAGAGATTGAAGATTATAGTCATTACCAAACTGAATTGAATTTCGATGAATCTGTTTGAAATACAAGCTAATATTGATAGAATATTAGAATATGCTGCCGAGAATGGTGGAGATATAGGAGAAAGTGGTGCTGAGGAACTTGCGATTAGTGAAGAGGAACTCGGTGAGAAACTTTATGCTTATGCTTTTGTTATAGATCGTTATAACACTGATATAGCATTACTTAAACAATACAAGCAAGCTCTTGATGATCGTGTTAAACGTACTGAGAAAAAGATTAAACGTCTTAAAGATGTTATAGCTGAATGTGCGTATAAGTATGGTGAACCGGTATTAAAGAAGAATGCTGAAACTGGTATTAAAGAGCCTACTGGTAGTATGTCTCTTAAATATCCGAATATTACTATTAGTGTTCGTAAAGGTCAGGAAGTTGTTACAGATACGGAAATGTTTAATAGCTTTCTTAATCAAATGTATCAATATTTTGAAAATCCATCTGTTGATACAGTACCTGCGAACATTGATGCTATTAAAGGTTTTATTGATGTTAAACTTGATAAAGGTTTAAATCTTGATAAAGCTAATAAGATTAAAGCTATTCTCGCTGAACATGGAATTGCTTTTGAAGAAGGTGATTTCAAATTCTATGTTAATAGTACTAATCTTAAAGAAACATTGAATCAATCTCCTGAAGGTCTTGATGCTTGGACGCTTCAAGAAAAGGATATTGTTACAATTAAGAAATAAACTTCTATTGAAACAAAGTATATTATGCCTTTTGTAAATTATCAAAGACGTCCTCTCGTATTTAATGAAATGGGTAAACCTATCAATGATTTGAGTATGGAGGATGCTATTAAAGAAGCAAATCTTGATTATAAAGTAGGTATTAAAGAGACTCGTGTTCGTCTTGAAGATCCTGCTAATCCGGGTAGCTTTCTGTTATACAAAGTTCCTAACAGTTTTGCTACTTATAGAGAAGATACAAATCATGTATTTGGTGCTGTAGGTTCTAAGTACGAAGTCGTACAGAACTCTGTAGCTCTTGATTTTATTAATCAAATATGTGATTATGATAAGAGTGTTCGTATTGAAACTGCTGGTTGTTATAAGAATGGTGCAAGTATGCTTGTAACTGCAAAATTTCCTGATGCTATCACTATTGATAATAAAGATCTTATTGATAAGTATCTTTTATTTACCAATAGTCATGATGGTTCTGGATTAATCACATGTGCTGTTACAAATATTCGTGTTATTTGTAATAATATGCTTAATCAAGCTATTAAAAATGCAACACAACAGTTTTCTTTTAAACATACAAAAAATGTTCACAACGCTATTATGAGTGCTGTGAATAGTATTCGTGCTACACATATCTATCATGAAGCTATGCAAGAATCTATGCAAGCTCTTAAAGCCATTAATATTAAATCTAATAATATGACTGGCTTTGTGTATAATCTGTTTCTTAATGATGAACAACAAGAGCACATGAAGCTTAGAACTAATATCTTTGCTGCTGATAAGGATATTATTTCTACTAAAACTCAAAATAAAGTCAAAGCTGTTCTTGATACTATTGAGAATGGTGTTGGTCAAGAGTTACATCGTGGTACTGTGCTTTGGCTTTATAATGGTGTGAGTTGTTATCTGAATAATGTTGTTGATTATAAGTCTTCTGAAGATCGCTTTGAAGCTCTTACTAAAAAAGGTGCTTATAAACTAAATCAAAAGGCTTATGATCTTGCCTTAACGGCACTAAGAGCTGCATAATGGAAGAAACTAAAACACATACGTGTTATATTGAAGTTGATGGGAATGTGATTACTCGTGATGCAAATGGAACTCTTATTCAAGAATTTACTGGTAATTGGTCTGTTTTACATAAAGTGTATAGATTCGCTACTATGACCGCTACTGAAAAGCAAAAGCATAAGCGTCTATCTCCTAAT
>OGFY01000078.1_pt1 | contig 92479 bp, 76 predicted proteins | sample 1570951 | NCBI WGS metagenome assembly OGFY01 (sample SAMEA2581942, study PRJEB24529) | metagenome | biome: Human gut stool | place: China | collected 2011
CCCAAAACCCATTTTTAAAGGCCAAAGCACAAAGTGAGTTGCCATGGATCGAAAGAGTAAAGAAATTATCAGACAGTAATACCGCGTTAATCGCATGGAGAGCAAAATAAAAAGAGAGTGATTATGAAACAACTTGCTTTTTTAGACCGTTATTTGACGGTATGGATCTTTTTAGCAATGTTTATCGGTGTAGGATTAGGCTACATATATCCCGGTATCGTGGATTTCTGGAGTAATTTTGAAGTCGGAACGACAAATATTCCTTTGGCGGTCGGGCTTATCCTGATGATGTACCCACCTTTGGCAAAGGTTAAATATGAAGAATTAGGAAAAGTTTTCAAAGATAAGAAAGTCTTGATATTGTCACTTTTGTTGAACTGGATCGTTGGCCCAATATTGATGTTCACCCTATCAATCGTCTTTCTGCATAATTACCCTGAATATATGTACGGGCTGATAATGATAGGTCTTGCACGATGTATCGCTATGGTCTTGGTTTGGAGCGAACTCGCAGGAGGAAGTAATGAATATACGGCCGGTCTGGTCGCTTTTAACAGCATTTTTCAAGTCCTTTTCTTTTCCGTATATGCTTATTTCTTTTTATCCGTGTTCCCAGAATGGGTAGGGATTGAAACAACCGACGCCGTCCAGCAAATCACGATGTTCGAGATTGCGAAAAGCGTAGGCATTTACTTAGGAATACCGTTTATTCTTGGATTTTCGACTCGTTTAATTCTGGTTAATAACAAAGGCATGGATTGGTATTACCAAAAGTTTATTCCCAAGATAAGCCCTGTTACATTGTTGGCATTGTTGTTTACAATCGTGATAATGTTCTCTTATAAGGGGGAATATATCATAAAATTGCCATATGATGTACTGATAATAGCTATACCGTTAATATTGTATTTTGGTATCATGTTTTTTGTTTCTTTCTTCATCACCCGGAAAATGGGAACGGATTATGAAAAAGCCGCTTCCGTATCATTTACGGCTACCGGAAATAATTTTGAGTTGGCTATCGCCGTAGCGATCGCTGTTTTCGGTATAAGTTCGGGCGAGGCTTTTGCCGCAGTAGTCGGTCCGCTGATTGAAGTACCTGTGTTAATCTTATTAGTAAAGTATGCGTTAAGTATGCGTAATTGATTCGGGATGAATGATATGATGTTATATTATCTTTTGGATATGGATTTGTTTCCCCGCACAAGTTGTCTGAAAAAAACAAGGCTACCTGGGAAGGTAGCCTTGCAAAAGATTTTATTAATTATAGCTAATGTTCCAGTTAACGATTTCTTTGCTGATTCATAACTTAAGTTCGGAATTATTTCATAGTGAAAGACACTAGTGTTTTAAAAACAAGAATTCTCTGTTAATGGTGAAACAACCGTACACCAGTGAATGCCATTGCGATACCGTACTTGTTGCAGGTGTCGATAACATTATCGTCACGGATAGAGCCGCCGGGCTGTGCTATGTATTCTACACCGCTTCTGTGCGCTCTTTCAATGTTGTCACCGAAGGGGAAGAATGCATCTGAGCCAAGCGCTACGCCCTTCATTGTTGCAAGCCAAGCTTTCTTTTCTTCTGTCGTGAATACGGCGGGCTTTACCTTGAAGATGTTTTCCCATGCGCCGTCTGCGAGAACGTCCATATAATCTTCACCGATGTAAAGGTCGATAGCGTTATCTCTGTCGGCACGTCTTATGTTATCTACAAACTGTAAGCCCATAACCTGAGGCGACTGTCTTAAGTACCAGTTGTCAGCCTTTGTACCTGCAAGGCGTGTGCAGTGGATTCTTGACTGCTGACCTGCGCCGATACCGATAGCCTGACCGCCGCAAGTGTAAGCTACGGAGTTTGACTGAGTGTACTTTAATGTAATCATTGCTATTGCAAGATCAATCTTTGCGCTCTCGGGTATATTCTTATTCTCGGTCACAATGTTTGAGAACAGCTTATCGTCAATAACCAGCTCGTTTCTGCCCTGCTCGAAAGTAACGCCGAATACCTGCTTACGCTCGATAGGCTCGGGAACGTACTCGGGGTCGATCTTGATTATATTGTAGTTGCCCTTTTTCTTTGACTTGAGAATTTCAAGTGCTTCGGGATCGTAATCGGGAGCGATAACACCGTCGGAAACTTCACGCTGTATTATCTTTGCCGTTGAAACATCGCACTTGTCCGACAGAGCGATGAAGTCGCCGTACGATGACATTCTGTCAGCGCCTCTTGCTCTTGCATAAGCGCAGGCAAGGGGTGACAGCTCACCGAGATCGTCTACCCAGTATATCTTTTTGAGCGTGTCTGTGAGGGGAAGGCCTACAGCGGCGCCTGCGGGTGAAACGTGCTTGAATGATGTTGCGGAGGGAAGACCCGTAGCCTTCTTAAGCTCGCTTACCAGCTGCCAGCCGTTGAAGGCATCCATAAAGTTTATATAACCGGGCTTGCCGTTGAGCACTTCGATAGGAAGTGAATTGCCGTTTTCCATGAATATTCTTGACGGCTTCTGATTGGGGTTGCAGCCGTACTTTAACTGAAGTTCGTTCATTGTAGTAAAGTTCCTTTCGCTTACTTGTTTTTATTGATTATGCGTGATTCGTACTTGCCTGTGGCAATGTCGATATAACGTGTAAAGAGTGAAACCTTGTTGTCAGCATTGAGGTTTTCCCATATCATTGATGTGAAAGTGTCTATATCCATATCGGGGATAACCACTGTCTTGGGTTCGCCTTCGTAGCTCGGCAGGGGATTACCGTCACACTTGTAGGTGTGAATGAACTTGCCCTTGCCGTTTAAGGGATTGCTGTAAGCGTAGGTGTATCTCTGACATGATGAGCCGTCGCCGTCTGCGCTCTTTAAGATAGACATTGCGAAATTCATATCGCCGTTGTCAAGGTGGACTATACCGGAAATTCTCGGTGTGTAGTTGGGCTTGTCATCTTCAAATTCTCTTGTTCTGAGAGCCTGCTCGAATGTCATCTGCTTGTCCATAAGCTCATAGATAGTGTCGGTCTGGTCGCCGTTTGTAACTATCGTCTTGTTGCCGAGAACTCTTACGGGTGCATAAATGATGAGGTGGGGATCTTCCATCTTGCTTTCATCGAAAGCCTGTGTTCTGATGCCTTCGCCGTCCTCTACAAAAATTCTGTTACGGCTGTTTTCGCTTCTGCCCATAATAAAGTAGGCGATTACCGCTTTTGTGCCGTCTGCGGATTTTCCTATCACGATGCCTCTGCCGTGATAAGCAAGAGAGTTAAGCTCTTTTTCAAGTGTTACAACTTCCATATAGCCTCCTGTTGCGGTTTTGCGTGGAACACGCAGTTTTTTGAATATAACTTGTTATAACGTCCTCAAAATCCCGTTTAGTCGGGAGAATGCGGACATAAGGTTCAATCGTTGATAACGGTTATGCCGTCCTTTACGGTTATCTTTCCCTCGCAGAAAAGACGTGCGGCACGGGGGAGAATCTTCCACTCAGCCTGCTCCATAACACGTTTCTGAAGAACTTCGGGGGTGTCACCGTTTCTGACCTCAACTGCCTTTTGCAGAATGATAGGTCCTGCGTCACATTCCGCTGTTACAAAATGAACGGTAGCGCCTGTTACCTTTACGCCCTTTTTAAGTGCTTCCTCGTGAACGTGAAGTCCGTAGTAGCCCTTTCCGCAGAAAGAGGGAATAAGGGCGGGGTGAACGTTTATCATCTTATACCTGAACGCATCGCATACCTGCTCGTCAAGTATTGTCATAAAGCCTGCGTAGATAACAAGGTCAGCCTGCTCTTCCTTTAAAGCGTCAGCCATAGCCTTGCTGTAAGCGGCAACATCGGCATAGTCACGTCTTGCGAGCACTCTTGTCTTTATGCCGTTATCTGCGGCTCTTGTCAGTGCGTAGGCATCGGGCTTTGACGCAATAACGCAGGTGATTTTACCTCCGCCGAGTCCTTCGGACTTTTCAGCGTCGATAAGCGCCTGCAGGTTAGTTCCGCCGCCCGATACAAGTACAACGATATTTTTCATATTACTCAATTATGATGCCCTCGTCACCCTTGATTATTTCACCGATGCAGTAGCTTTCAACGCCTGCGTTTCTGAGTATCTGTACAGCTTCATCGGCATCGTCCTTGTCAACTACAACGGTCATACCGATACCCATATTGAAAGTATTGTACATATCGTGTTCGGAGATGTTTCCGACTTCCTGTAAGTGCTTGAAGATATAAGGCACTTCATAGCTGTGCTTTGTAATCTTTGCTGTAAAGCCGTCGGGGAGTGAACGGGGAACGTTCTCGTTGAAGCCGCCGCCTGTAATATGCGAGATAGCCTTTACGTTCTTCTTTGAGATAAGCTCCAAAATAGGCTTTACATATATCTTTGTAGGTGTAAGGAGCGTTTCACCGAGAGTTTTTCCTGTGGGGAGGACTTCATCGAGAACTTCCTTGCTGTTTATGTTGAACACCTTTCTTACAAGCGAGAAGCCGTTTGAATGAACGCCTGTGGAAGCAAGGCCGATTATGATGTCGCCTTCCTTTACGGTGCTGTTGTCGATTATCTTCGACTTGTCAACGACACCTGTTGAATAGCCTGCGATGTCATATTCGTCTTCGGGCATCATTCCGGGATGCTCAGCGGTTTCACCGCCTATAAGCGCACAGCCTGACTGTACACAGCCGTCAGCAACACCCTTTACTATAGCGGCTACCTTTTCGGGTACGTTCTTGCCTATAGCGATATAGTCAAGGAAATAAAGAGGCTTTGCACCGCAGCAGATTATGTCGTTTACGCACATAGCGACCGCATCTATACCGATCGTATCGTGCTTATCCATCAGCATTGCGAGCTTGAGCTTTGTGCCGACGCCGTCTGTACCCGAAACGAGTACGGGTTCTTTCATATCTGCAATATCAAGCTGGAACAGACCGCCGAATCCGCCTATGCCTGTAAGTACACCGGGGATATTGGTGCGTTCAACGTCCTTTTTCATCAGACGAACACCTTCGTAGCCTGCGGTAACGTCAACGCCTGCTGCTTTATAGCTTTCTGAAAAACTGTTCTTCATAATAATAATTCCTTCCGTTTGGGGACTGATGTCCTTATGTGGTGGTTTTTTCTTTGCTTTCGCTGATTTTCCTGTCGAATTTATCCTTGTACATTTCCGTGGGAATATTCGTGGGATATTCTCCGCTGAAACAAGCGGTGCAATAACCGCATTCACAGCCGTTTGCGTGTACCGCAAGCTTCTTTGCGTTTTCCACGCTCAGATAGCCGAGCGAATCTGTGCCTATTATGTCGCTGATCTCTTTTATCGAATGATGACAAGCGATAAGGTGTTCTCTCGAATCTATGTCGGTACCGTAGTAGCAGGGATTGAGGAACGGGGGAGCGGATACTCTCATATGAACCTCGGTGGCTCCCGCATCACGCAGTAATTTTACAATCCTGCCGCTTGTGGTGCCTCTTACTATAGAATCGTCTATAAGAACGACACGTTTGCCTTTTACGACACTGGCAACAGCGTTCAGCTTTATACGCACCTTGTCTTCTCTTGACGATTGACCGGGAGAGATAAAGGTTCTGCCGATGTATTTGTTCTTGATGAAGCCGATGCCGTAGGGAATACCCGACTGGTGAGAATAGCCTATGGCGGCGTCTATACCGGAATCGGGAACGCCGATTACTATATCCGCCTGCACGGGATGCTCAAGCGCTAAGAATGCGCCTGCACGAAGTCTTGCCTCGTGAACCGATGCACCCTCTATGACCGAGTCGGGACGTGCAAAGTAGATATATTCAAAAACGCACAAAGTATGCGGACGCTTGCCGCAATGATCTTTTATTGAGCGTACTCCGTTTTCATCGAATACAACAATCTCGCCGGGGAGTAAATCTCTTACAAACTTAGCACCGACCGAGTCAAGAGCGCAGCTTTCGGAGGCAACTATATATGTTCCCTCGTTTGTTATGCCGTAGCAGAGCGGTCTGAAGCCGTTCTCGTCACGGGCGGCGATAAGCTTTGCAGGCGACATTATAACGAGCGAATATGCGCCGTTTATCTTATTCATCGCACGGTTGAGAGCCTCCTCTATAGACGGAGCCTCCAGCCGTTCCTTTGTTACAAGGTAGCTTATAACTTCTGTGTCGCTTGTCGTATGGAAGATAGAGCCTTGCTTTTCAAGCTCGTGACGTAACTCGTAAGTGTTTACAAGGTTTCCGTTATGGGCGAGAGCCATTCTTCCTTTATAATGATTTACCAGAATAGGCTGGGCATTAAGACGTGCATTTGCTCCGGTCGTGCCGTAACGCACATGACCTACCGCCATATTGCCCTGTCCCAGTCCGTCAAGGCGCTCGGGAGTGAACACATCGTTCACAAGACCGGTGTCCTTGTAGGAGTTGAAAACGCCGTCATCGTTCACAACGATGCCGCAGCTTTCCTGTCCTCTGTGCTGTAATGCGAATAATCCGTAATATGTTGTTGCGGCAACGTTGGTCTTTTCTTTTGCAAAAACACCGAACACGCCGCATTCTTCATGCAAACCGCTTGTCAATGGAGTCATTCCTTTCCGTTCCAGCAATAAGTGCAAAGCTCACACTGTGGCTTGCCTATTGCCCGTACAGTTCCGTCAAGCGACTGGAATTCAAGCGATGTCAGCTTTAGTCTGCGGCATATTTCGTCACGCAGTTTCTTTCCACGCTCTGTGTTGGTGTCACTGTACTCGTCGATAAATCTGATACCATCTGCACCCTCGGCCTCATCAATTATCTGTCTTGCAATCAGCTCCATCTCCGATGTGCTGCGGGAGAAGTTAAGATACTTACAACCGTACATTATCGGAGGACAGGCGCTGCGCATGTGTACTTCCTTAGCACCGTTCTCATAAAGGAACTCTACTGTTTCTCTCATCTGAGTTCCTCTTACTATGCTGTCGTCAACGAACAGCAGTTTTTTACCCTCAATAAGCTCATGGACCGGAATCAGCTTCATTTTAGCTACCTGATTTCTCATTGTCTGGTTGGTAGGCATAAAGCTTCTGGGCCATGTGGGAGTGTACTTGATAAAAGGACGTGCGAACGGGATACCGCTCCTGTTTGCGTAGCCTATTGCGTGAGGTACGCCCGAATCCGGAATACCGCATACATAGTCAACGTCGGGCAGTTTGCCGTTCTTTATATCGTTCTCCGCCATAATCTCGCCGTTGCGTGTACGCATCGTTTCAACGGTCACACCCTCATATACCGCATTCGGATAGCCGTAATATGTCCACATGAACGAGCATATATGCATTTTGCTTTCATCGCCGTCACTCAGCACTTCACAGCCGTCCGCAGTTATCATATCTATTTCGCCGGGACGAAGCTCTTTATATGTGCTGTAGCCGAGCTTCTGGAATGCGAATGATTCAAGGGATACGCAGTATCCGTCGCTCCTTTTTCCTACAATGATAGGAAGTCTGCCGTACTGATCTCTTGCGGCGATAATTCCGTCCTTTGTAAGAATGATAAGGGACATTGTACCGTCAATCTTGCTCTGGGCATATCTTATACCATCGGTGAAATTGTCCTTCTGTGCGATAAGCGCACCGATGAGCGAGCCGGAGTTTATACTGCCGCTGCTCATTGTTTCAAAGTTTGCGCAGCCGCTCTCAAGCAGCTCGGTTGAAAGCTGTTCGGCATTTCTGATTATGCCGACACTGCATATCGAATAAATACCAAGCTTTGAACGCACCAGCAGGGGCTGAGGGTCGGTATCGCTGATACAGCCGATACACAGCTTTCCCCTCATATCCGTAGCATCCTGTTCAAACTTTGTTCTGAACGGTGAGTTTTCAATACTGTGGATAGCACGCTGAAAGCCTCTGTCGGGGCTGTATGCGGTCATACCGCCTCTGCGTGTTCCGAGGTGGGAATGATAGTCTGTTCCGAAGAAAACATCGGTTATGCAGTCGTTGTTTGACGCTGCACCGAAAAATCCACCCATATATTATCCTGCCTTTTCCTGTTAGATTCTTTTCAATTGTTGTGATTATTTGCCCATAAGACGCTTCATTATTTCAGCGTAAGCGTCCTCAACACCGCCCATATCACGACGGAAACGATCCTTGTCGAGCTTCTCGTGAGTTGTGCTGTCCCAGAAACGACAGGTGTCGGGAGAAATCTCGTCAGCAAGAATTATTGTGCCGTCTGAGGTCTTACCGAATTCAATCTTGAAGTCGATAAGGTCAATGTTGAGCTTCTTGAAGAAGTCAAGCATAAATTCATTTACCTTGAAAGCGTACTTTGAGATAAGGTCGATTTCTTCCTTTGTTGCAAGACCGAGTGCAAGCGCATAGTAGTCGTTGATGAAAGGATCGCCCAGATCGTCATTCTTGTAGCTGAATTCAAGCGTGGGGCAGAGGAGCTTTGTGCCTTCCTCAATGCCGAGCTTCTTCGAGAAGCTGCCTGCGGCTACGTTTCTTACGATTACTTCGAGGGGAACGATAGAAACCTTTTTAACGAGTGTTTCTCTGTCGTTCAGCTCTTTAACAAGGTGAGTGGGAACACCTGCTTTTTCAAGCAGACCGAACATATAGTTCGTCATTTTGTTGTTGATAACGCCCTTACCTGAGATAGTGCCTTTCTTGAGGCCGTTGAATGCTGTTGCATCATCCTTGTAGGATACGATAACAAGGTCGGGATCATCGGTTGCAAATACCTTCTTTGCCTTTCCTTCGTAAAGCTGTTCTTTCTTTTCCATTTTGTTTATCCTTTCTTCAGCGGCTATGCCGTATTTATTGATTACATTATATATAGTACACCGATCAAAGCTCGGCAAGTACCTGCTCCATTTTTTTGTCAGCCTCAAGAACCTTTGCGGTCTGTGCTGCACGGTATGCCTTCATCTTTTCCATAAGGGCATCGTCTGATACCGCAAGGATCTGTACGGCGAGGAATGCCGCATTTGCCGCACCGTCAATAGCTACTGTAGCAACGGGAACTCCGGCGGGCATCTGTACTGTAGACAGAAGTGCATCTATGCCTTCAAGTGCGCTTGCTTTTATCGGGATGCCGATAACGGGCAGGGGAGTCTGACCTGCGATAGCTCCGGCAAGGTGAGCGGCTTTGCCTGCGGCGGCAATGATAACGCCTGTGCCGTTATTCTCGGCATTTCTTGCAAACTCGGAAACCTCTGCGGCGCAACGGTGAGCGGAGAGAACACGAAGCTCTGTAGGAACTCCGAAGTCCTTAAGCACCTGAGCCGCTTTTTTTACGATAGGCAGATCGGAATCGCTGCCCATTACTATGGCTACTTTTTTCATTTACGAACATCCTTTCAGAAAATAAATAAAGCTGTGTAATCCAATTGCACAGCTTAAAAAATACACTTATTCTTATAATACGGCGTAGAAAAAGACATATATGAAAATTTACCGAAGCTTATCAAAGCTGTTGTAAGCTGTATTTTATTCATAGATCTCATGCTTTCCCTCCGTACTTGTTACTATACCATTTTACCTTATTTTAATAACAAATTCAAGTGCTAAAGCGGAAAATCTCTTAAATTGTGCTTTTTCAACAATATTGCCGCTTTGTTTTTGTGCTATATGTACATTAATTACTTTACAAACTTTTTGTGAGCTTAATTAGCATAAAATCGTTTACACGGCGTTACAATTGAAGAATTTCCGATTATAGAGCGGAAAACAGGGAAAATCAGTAATCAAGTTGCGACCGAATTGTTACAAAAATGTAACAGATTTTTGTGCATGATGACGGAAAAGTACCAAAAAAACATTTTTTGTAATCGTTTACGGTAAAAAAACACAACTACGGGCTTAAAATGCTTGCAAATTTGTGAAATCTGTGATATGATTATGTCAACGAGGAAAAAGTGAACAAAACTTTTGACAAGCTACAGGTCTTTTTAGTGAATTATCCATTGTTACATATACGGCAGTATATACCGTTATGTCACAGGAGCTTCAACCGGAAGCCTGTTCTTACGGGGGAATTGTTTACGGCTCCTCTTTAATGAGGCCGCAAGGTCAGGCAGTGAAAGCGATAGCTATTCACAACAATGAATACTTCTGGAGGAATTACCAATGAAGAAAAGAATTTTAGCAGCTGTATTAGCATCTGCATCAATTCTGGGTGCAGTAGCAGGCTGCTCAAGCAACGCTACAAGCTCAGCAGGATCTTCTACAACAGATTCGAGCAAGACTGATGATTCAAGCAAGACTGATGATTCAAGCAACGCAGGAACTTCCGATAAGTTCACACTTAAGGAAGGCGAAGGCAAGACTCTTAACATCGCTGTATGGAACGAAGAGTTCAAGAATTACTTTGAGAAGTACATAAAGGCTAAGATGCCTGAGGGTGTTACAGTTAATTTCAAGATCACTGAAAACAAGGACAATGCTTATCAGAACAAGCTTGATGAAGACCTTCCCAAGAACGAAGCTGCATCTGCTGACGACAAGATCGATATGTTCTTATTCGAAGCTGACTACGCTCTCAAGTATGTTAACTCAGAGTACACACTTGATGTTAAGTCACTCGGTCTTACTGACGAAGATCTTTCAGGTATGTACCAGTATACAAAGGACGTTGCCACAACTCAGGATGGTTCAAAGGTACTGAAGGGTGTTTCATGGCAGGCAACTCCCGGTCTGTATGCTTACAGACGTTCAATTGCTAAGGACGTTCTCGGCACAGATGATCCCGCGAAGGTACAGGAAGCTCTCGCTGACTGGACAAAGTTTGACGAAGTAGCTGCTAAGGCTGCTGACAAGGGTTACAAGATGCTCTCAGGTTATGATGATGCATACAGAACCTTCTCAAACAACGTTTCTGCTCCTTGGGTAAACGACAACAAGGAAATCATCGTTGATGATAACATCATGAAGTGGGTTGACCAGACTAAGACATACACAGACAAGGGTTACAACAACAAGACTTCTCTTTGGTCTGATGCTTGGGCTGCTGACCAGGGTCCCGACGGTAAGGTATTTGGCTTCTTCTACTCAACATGGGGCATCAACTTCACTCTTGCAGGTAACTCACTTGCAGTTAAGGAAAAAGACGGCGGTAAGCTCGAAGTAGGCAACGGCGGTTACGGTGACTGGGCAGTTTGCTACGGTCCTCAGGCTTACTTCTGGGGCGGTACTTGGATGGCAGCTGCAAAGGGCACAGACAACGCTGCATTAGTTGGCGACGTTCTGAAGGCATTCTGCTGCGACAAGGACTTCGGCGTTCAGTTCACAAAGGATACACAGGACTACTACAACAACGAAGCTGCAATGAAGGAACTCGCTTCTTCTGACTTCAAGTCAGACTTCTTAGGCGGTCAGAACCACATCGCACTGTTCGTTGAAACAGCTCCCAAGATCGACATGAGCAAGATTTCTGTCTACGACCAGGGTCTTAACGAGACATTCCAGGCTAAGTTCAAGGAATACTTCGACGGTACTGTTGATAAGGATACAGCACTTAAGAACTTCTATGAGGCTGCTATTGTTAAGTATCCTGAGCTCAAGAAGCCCGCTAACGCATAATAAAGGCTTTGTGGCTTAAACAATATTGACCTTCATCTTGACTGCGGGTTCTGTGAATTCGCAGTCAAGTATGTTAATGGGGCGAATTACGGATGTTTCCGCCTTATTAACATACTTGACTGCTCAAGATGGAGAATATACCGAGATTTTTATAAGGAGTGTTTTTATGGCTCAGGCATTTAATGCAGGAAATGTGCCGGTAAAAGCCAGAAAAGGACAAATCGGGAAATATAAAAAATGGGGCTACATATTTATGCTCCCGTTCATATTAGTTTTCCTTGTTTTCCAGGCTTGGCCGCTTATTCAGACTTTCTATTACAGTATGTTCAAATACTTCAAGTCGGGTCTTAGTTGGATAGGACCGGAGTTTGTCGGATTTGATAACTTTGTGGCAATTTTTGATATGAGTTCAGGTAACAATATACTTGCACTCACATGGAATACGCTTATCATGTGGGTACTGGGATTTGTTCCGCAGATAATCATTTCATTACTTTTTGCTTACTGGTTTACTAATGTAAGACTTCGTTTAAGATGTCTTGGATTCTTCAAAACTGTAATGTATATGCCTAACCTTATCATGGCATCTGCATTTGCAATGCTGATATTCTCGATATTCTCCGATATTGGTCCTATCAACGAGCTTATCAAGCACACTACCGGCGGCGAGGCTTTCAGATTTCTCAGCTATACGGGCAGTACGATGGGACTTGTAGCGTTCATGAACTTCATTATGTGGTTCGGTAACACGACAATTCTGCTGATGGCGGCAATGATGGGTATCAACGAATCTGTTATTGAGGCTGCTGAAATCGACGGTGCAAGCAGCTCACAGATATTCTGGAAGATAACTCTTCCTCTTATCAGACCTATACTCGTATACGTTATGATCACTTCGCTGATCGGCGGTCTTCAGATGTTCGATGTACCGCAGATCCTTACCGGCGGTCAGGGAGGCCCGAATAACACTACCAAGACGCTTATCATGTATTTGAACGAACAGATCGGTACATCTAAGAACTATGGTATGGCAGGTGCGCTTTCAGTAATTATATTCATTGTATGTGCGGCACTCAGCCTGGTTGTTTACTACTTCTTTGCTGCTGACAGAAGCAACAAGAAGTCTAAAAAAGGAGGTAAGTAAGTATCATGGCAAAAAAGGAAAAGGTACTTGAACATACCTCAGCACTTCAGCAGAACAGAACAGATCCGGATATGAAGGTAAAGCCTACGCTTATTATTCACAGAATAATCTGTTATATCGTTCTTGTCTTCTTCTCAATCCTGTGTTTGTTCTTCTTCTACATCCTGCTTGTTAACGCAAGCCGTTCACATTACGATATTATGTCCGGCTTCTCGTTCCTGCCGGGAAATCAATTTATCAATAACTTCCAGAGTGCGATTTCAAACTCAACGATACCTGTAATAAACGGTGTTATCAACAGCTTGATCATCGCAACGTGTACAGCGATATTGTCGATTTATTTCTCGGCAATGACAGCGTATTCAATTCATGTATATGACTTCAAAGGTAAGAAATTTATCTTTAACTTCATATTACTTATCATGACGATTCCTACACAGGTTTCTGCGCTCGGTTTCTTCAGTATGTGTACCGACTTGGGCTTAAGAGATACATATATCCCTCTTATAGTTCCTGCTATTGCAGCTCCTGCAGTGTTCTTCTTCATGATTCAGTACATGAAAAGCTCGCTTCCGATTGATATTATCGAGGCGGCAAGAATAGACGGTTCGGGCGAATTCAGAACATTCAACACGATCGTTCTTCCTATGCTGAAGCCTGCTCTTGCAGTACAGGCAATATTCAGCTTCGTTGCATCATGGAACAACTACTTCCTTCCTTCGTTGATTATTGATACATCAACAAAGAAGACAATGCCTATCATGATCGCACAGCTTCGTTCAGCAGACTTCTTAAAGTTTGATATGGGTCAGGTTTATATGTTCATTTTCATAGCAATCATACCTGTTATCATCGTTTATTTCTGCTTATCGAAATTCATCATCGCCGGTGTTTCACTCGGTGGTGTAAAGGAATAAGACAATTTTGGGTTAATATATTTTATACAGAAACGGCATCGGAAATTTTCCGGTGCCGTTTTGCCGTATATAATGCCGTGACAGCAGTACGGTATTTACCCTGTCATATCAGCTAGGAGCGTATGAAGCATAAGAAAATCCCCTGTTAATCGCTTAACAGGGGATCGGAGTTTATTCGGTTATGGATTAGCCAAGTCTTGCTTCGAGATCAGCGAGTTCCTGCTTTAAGCCGTCGGGGAGCTTGTCACCGAACTGCTTGTAGAATTCCTTCATCTCTTCTACTTCCTTCTTCCAGAGGTCTCTGTCAACTGCAAGCAGCTTGTCTTCAACTTCTGATGTAACCTCGTCCTCGATACCCTTGAGGTTGATGTCACCCTTCTTAGGAAGGTAGCCGATAGGAGTCTTTTCAGCGTCGATTGTACCTTCACATCTCTTGATGATCCAGTCGAGAACTCTCATATTGTCGCCGAAACCGGGCCAGATGAAGTTACCGTTCTCGTCCTGCTTGAACCAGTTAACATTGAAGATCTTAGGAGCCTTGTCACCGAGCTTCTTGCCCATATCAAGCCAGTGTGCCCAGTAATCAGCCATGTGGTAGCCGCAGAAGGGCTTCATAGCCATAGGATCGTGACGGAGTACGCCTACTGCACCTGTAGCAGCCGCTGTTGTTTCAGAAGAAACTGCAGAGCCTACATATGTGCCGTGCTGCCAGCTGAATGACTGGTAAACCAGAGGAGTTGTAGCTGCACGTCTGCCGCCGAAGATGATAGCTGAAATCGGAACACCCTGGGGGTTGTTGAACTCAGGTGAAATGCAGGGGCAGTTCTGAGCGGGAGCTGTGAAACGTGAGTTAGGATGAGCGAGCTTGTTGCCTGCTGCTGTGTATTCCTTACCGTTAACCTTGTTGCCCTTCCAGTCTGTTGCGTTCTCGGGAGGATTCTTGTCAAGACCTTCCCACCAAGCTGTCATATCATCATTGTTGATAGCAACGTTTGTGAAGATTGTGTTCTTTCTTGTAGATGCAAGTGCATTGTAGTTGCTCTTAGCATTTGTACCGGGAGCAACGCCGAAGAAGCCGTTCTCGGGGTTGATAGCGTAAAGTCTGCCATCGGGACCCTGCTTCATCCATGCAATATCGTCACCTACTGTGAATACTTCATAGCCTGCCTTCTTGTATCCCTCGGGAGGAATAAGCATAGCGAGGTTTGTTTTACCGCAAGCTGAGGGGAATGCTGCTGTGATATACTTGATGTCGCCATCGGGCTTCTTAACGCCGAGGATAAGCATATGTTCAGCCATCCAGCCTTCCTTCCAGCCCTGGTAAGAAGCGATACGGAGTGCGAAGCACTTCTTGCCGAGCAGTACGTTACCGCCGTAAGCTGAGTTGATAGACCAGATCGTGTTGTCTTCGGGGAACTGAACGATGTATCTCTTTTCGGGATCAACGTCAGCCTTTGAGTGAAGGCATCTTACGAAGTCGTTGGAGTCATCGGGCAGGTTCTTGAATGCCTGTGCGCCCATTCTTGTCATAATGTCCATGTTGAGTACAACATAGATAGAGTCTGTCAGCTCAACACCAACCTTAGCGATAGGTGAGCCGATAGGTCCCATTGAGTAGGGGATAACGTACATTGTACGACCCTTCATAACACCGTCATAGAGCTTTGTCAGCTTAGCGTACATTTCCTTAGGATCCATCCAGTTGTTTGTAGGACCTGCATTCTCCTTCTCTCTTGAGCAGATGAATGTTCTGTCTTCTACACGGGCAACGTCGTTTTCAGCTGTTCTGTGATATAAGCAGCCGGGGAGCTTTTCCTGGTTGAGCTCAATCATCTCGCCTGTTGCGATAGCCTCGTCACGAAGCGCCTTAAGCTGCTCCTCGCTGCCATCGATCCATACAACCTTGTCGGGCTGTGTGAGGGCTTTCATTTCTTCAACCCACTTTAAAACATTCTGATTCTTTGTCATAACCGATTGTTCTCCTTTTCTTTATTTTATCAGCTTATGCTGATGAAAGTCATTCGGTAGGGAATTACTGATACGGTTCATCGTACCTTGTTCCCCTTTTACTATTATAAACTATTTTTTGCAATAGGTCAATAGCGAAATTGCAAAAACAGCAAAAAAATTGCACAAAGTAAGCGTAATGCAACCGACATTTTAATTTACGTCGGGAAAACTTATTACACGGCTGTATAACAGGTTTTCTTAAGGTCACGCTACCTTGTGCTTTTAATTTTACTATTTTAATATCTACTGATTTTAAAGGAATTAAATGTCAGCTTTAACTTCCTTGCGAAGCAGTATTATCGCAAGAAGGTTCGGTATTGCCATAAGGCCGTTGAAAAGATCGGATACGTCCCATACGACTGTCGCCTGAATCACTGCTCCCACGAAAGCGGTAACAATGAAAATTGCAAGATATACGCCTACCCACTTCTTAGTGAAAAGGTAAACGAAACAGCTTCTTCCGTATATCCACCAGCCTGTAACGGTTGTTATCGCAAAGATGAACGTTGCGATACTGAGGAATGCACCGGCAAAGTCACCGAGTCCGTCCTGGAATGCTATCAGCGCCATATCAAAACCAACGCTTGATTTCTGATCTGCACCGCTTGAAAGAATGCAGAGTGCTGTCATAGTGCAGATAATGATAGTATCAATGAAAACCGAAAGCATTGCCCACATACCTTGCGTATGGTGCTTGTCGGCGCTTGAGTTTGCATTAATCATTACTGAGGAGCCAAGACCGGCTTCGTTTGAGAATACGCCACGCTTTACGCCCCACTTCATAGCCTCGAGCATTACAATACCGACAGTTCCTCCGCCTACAGCCTTGAATGAAAAAGCTTCTGTGAAAATGCGTGCGAATACAGAAGGAACATTTTCAATGTTCATTATAATTACAGCAAAACAGCCGAGCAGATAACCGCCTGCGGCTATCGGAATTACCCATGATGTGACTTTACTAAGGCGGTGGATACCTCCGGGTGCTATTGCGGCAATTACTGCGGCACAAAGAATTCCCGATACCCATAGAGGTACTCCAAGACAGTTCTGAAGTGCCATTGAAGCCGAATTCACCTGAGCCATATTACCTATGCCGAAGCTGGCACCTATACAGCAGACAGCGAACATTCCCGCAAAGAACGCACCGAGCTTTTTGCCACCGAACGCTTTTTTTATGTAAGCAAAAGGTACGCCGCCCGTAAGACCGTCCGATTGCACGGTTCTGTATTTTGCACCGAGATAGTTTTCGGCAAAACTGGTAGCCATACCGAGAAGTGCGGAGATCCACATCCAGAATATTGCACCTGCACCGCCAAAAGCAATAGCGCTTCCTATTGCGATAATATTTCCTGTTCCTACTGTTGCACCGAGTGCGGCGGTAAGGGTTCTGAAAGGCGAAACCTTCTTTCCGTCAGCCTCAGGCTGTTTTGTAAGGAGTGTACGCTTTATTATAGTAGGGAAGTGCAGCACCTGCAAGCATCTGGTTCTTATTGTGAAGATAATTCCCGAACCTGCAAATAGTATAAGCACCGGTATGCCCCATACTATATTTTCGTTTATCCACTCTAATATTTCCATACTGACTTGTTCCTTTTCATCAAGCACAGACGTGGGAGCCTGTACGTTTTATATATTGATTGTATTCCCGAATATCGCCGATTATGACGGTGAAGCTTCACATCAGATAAAATCTCAGCATTTCAGGGTAATTTCCGATTAAAAATAGTATATAAAAAAAGTAAAATCTGATAAAATTTTGAATAGTTACTGCTTGTTAATAATTAAAAGCAAAAGTATACAAGTCGAAAAATAACCCCTCCGGTTTTCCCGGAGGGGCGTAAAAACCTATTCTATTCCGACTATTCAAAATTTTTGGGCTTTTAGATTATTTCGTGCGGATTATTCGCCGCAGTATTCCTTCTTGTAGTATTCAACAAGGCCTACGAGATCCTCGTAACGCTTCTTGGAGTTAGCAACAGCCTTATCGAACAGTACGTTAGCTCTTTCGGGGTTAGCACGCATAAGAGAGTTGTAACGAACTTCTCTCATCATGAATTCCTTGTAATCGCCTGTAGGAGCCTTGCTGTCGAGTGTGAACGGATTTGTTCCTGCAGGAGCAGCGGGGTTGAATCTGAACAGATGCCAGTAACCTGCCTGTACAGCTTCCTTTTCTACCTTCTGAGCGATTGTAAGACCGCCCTTGATACCGTGGTTGATACAAGGAGCATAAGCGATAACCAGTGAAGGACCGTCATATGCTTCAGCTTCAGCGATTGCCTTTAAGCACTGGTTCATATCTGCACCCATTGAAACCTGAGCAACATATACATAACCGTACTTCATAGCGATACCGGAGAGATCCTTCTTCTTAACGTCCTTACCGCCTGCTGCGAACTGTGCAACAGCACCGATGTTTGTAGCCTTTGAAGCCTGTCCGCCTGTGTTGGAGTAAACTTCTGTATCGAATACGAATACATTTACATTCTTGCCTGATGCGAGAACGTGGTCAACACCGCCGTAACCGATGTCGTATGCCCAGCCGTCGCCGCCGAATATCCAGTTGGACTTCTTAGCGAGGTAGTTCTTAGCCTTGAGAACTGCATTCTTTTCAGCGCAGTCGCAATCAAGAGCTTCAAGAGCAGCAACGAGATCCTTTGTAGCAGCAGCGTTTGCCTTACCGTCGTTAGCTGTTTCGAAGTATTTGTCGATCTTAGCCTTAACGTCAGCGTTTTCAGTTTTTTCAGCAATTGCCTTTAACTGACCCTGTGCTCTGTGTCTTAATGTATCCTGAGCGATGAACATACCGAGACCGTACTCAGCATTATCTTCGAACAGTGAGTTGCCCCAAGCGGGACCCTTGCCTTCCTTATTTACTGTATAAGGAGTTGAGGGAGCAGAGCCACCCCAGATTGATGAACAGCCTGTAGCGTTGGCAATGTACATTCTGTCGCCGAAGAGCTGTGTGATGAGCTTAGCGTAAGGAGTTTCACCACAGCCTGCGCAAGCGCCTGAGAATTCGAGCAGGGGCTGCTTGAACTGTGAACCCTTAACTGTTGTTTCCTTGAACTTCTCGTGAACCTCGGGCTTGTCGGCTACTTCCTTAACAGCGTAGTCGAACATGGGCTGTTCGTTCATCTGAGAATCAAGTGACTTCATAACGAGTGCCTTGTTCTTAGAGGGGCAAACCTGTGCGCAAACGCCGCAGCCTGTGCAGTCGAGAACAGAAGTTACCATAGCGAACTTCATGCCGGGAAGACCCATAGCGTCCTTCATCTTTGCACCTGCAGGAGCCTTAGCAGCTTCTTCTTCGGAAAGAATTACGGGACGGATAACTGCGTGAGGACAAACGAATGAACACTGGTTACATTCGATACAGTTCTCGGGAATCCACTCGGGAACGTCTACTGCGATACCACGCTTCTCATAAGCTGCAGAGCCCTGGGGGAATGTACCGTCAGCCATGCCTACGAATGTAGATACGGGGAGCTTGTCGCCTCTCTGAGCGTTAACGGGGATAAGGATATTGTTAACGAAATCAACGAGATCCTTTCTGTCACCTGTAGCTGTGTGAACGGGAAGTGTACCCTCAGCGTCAGCCCAAGATGCAGGAACGTCAACCTTGATAACCTCGCCTGCGCCCTTTTCGATTGCGGCGTAGTTCATTTTAACAATGTCGTCACCCTTCTTAGCAAATGACTTGTAAGCAGCCTTCTTCATATATTCGATAGCATCTTCAGCAGGGATGATGTTAGCGATTGAGAAGAATGCAGACTGTAATACAGTATTTGTCTTGTTGCCAAGACCGATATCCTTAGCTACCTTGATAGCGTTGATGATGTAGAAGTTGATGTTGTTCTTAGCAATGTATGCCTTAACGGGAGCGGGGAGCTTCTCGTCAAGCTCGTCAACTGTCCACTGGCAGTTGAGCAGGAATGAACCGCCGGGTACAACGTCCTCAACCATATCGTACTTGTCGATGTATGAGGGGTTGTGGCAAGCTACGAAGTTAGCCTTGTTTACAAAGTAAGTTGACTTGATAGGCGACTTACCGAAACGAAGGTGAGAAATCGTAACACCGCCCGACTTCTTTGAGTCGTATGCGAAGTATGCCTGAGCATACATATCTGTGTGGTCACCGATAATCTTGATAGAGTTCTTGTTAGCACCGACAGTACCGTCTGAACCAAGACCCCAGAACTTACAGCAGGTTGTGCCTTCGGGAGTTGTGTTGGGGTTCTCACCGATGGGCAGTGAAAGACCTGTAACGTCATCCTCGATACCGATTGTGAACCTGGGCTTTTCTGTGTTGTTGTATACTGCAATGATCTGAGCGGGGTTAGTATCCTTAGAACCAAGACCGTAACGACCTGTGAATACGGGTACATCCTGGAACTTGCCTGCCTGCTTGAGAGCTGCAACAACGTCGAGGTATAAGGGTTCGCCGAGTGCGCCGGGTTCCTTTGTTCTGTCAAGAACTGTAATCTTCTTAACAGTTTCGGGAATAGCAGATACGAAAGCGTCAACGCTGAAGGGTCTGTAAAGTCTAACCTTAACAAGACCAACCTTCTTGCCCTGAGCTAACATATAGTCGATTGTTTCTTCGATAGTATCGCAAACAGAGCCCATAGCAATGATTACCTGCTCAGCATCGGGAGCGCCGTAGTAGTTGAACAGCTTGTAATCTGTACCGATCTCAGCGTTTACCTTGTCCATGTACTTCTGTACGATAGCGGGTGTAGCTTCATAGTACTTGTTGCTTGCTTCTCTTGCCTGGAAGAAGATGTCGGGGTTCTGAGCTGTGCCGTGCAGAACGGGCTTCTCAGGATTGAGAGCTCTGTTTCTGAAAGCGTCTACAGCTTCGTGGTCGAGCATCTTGTCGAGTGTTTCATAGTCCCATACTTCAATCTTCTGGATTTCGTGTGATGTTCTGAAACCGTCGAAGAAGTGAAGGAAAGGAACTCTTGCCTCGTATGTTGAAAGGTGAGCTACAGCACCGAGATCCATAACTTCCTGAGGGTTAGTGGAGCAGAGCATAGCATAGCCTGTCTGACGGCAAGCGTAGATATCGCTGTGATCACCGAAAATAGAAAGTGCGTGTGTTGCAAGAGCACGAGCGGAAACATGAATAACGCTGGGCAGTAATTCACCTGCAATTTTATACATATTGGGGATCATGAGCAGTAAGCCCTGTGATGCTGTGTAAGTTGTAGTACATGCACCTGCTGCGAGAGAGCCGTGAACTGCGCCTGCTGCGCCGGCTTCTGACTGCATTTCTACTACCTTTACTTCCTGTCCGAAAATGTTCTTTCTTCCGGCTGTTGACCAGGAATCTGTTACTTCAGCCATTACTGAAGATGGTGTAATGGGGTAAATCGCTGCAACGTCAGTAAACGCATAAGACACGTGACCTGCGGCGTTGTTACCGTCCATAGTAAGTTTTTGTCTTCCCATGGGAATCGTCCTCCTTTGTTTTTGCATACGGTCATACCAAGACGTATGCTTTCAACTTAGTATTATATCATAATCGTTCCGGAATGTAAACCTCTAAAAGTGAAAATTTTCAGAATTTTTTAGTTTCCTGTACAATTTTTTGAGTCAGCTTAAGCTAACCCGATATAACTGTCTTGAAAGAATGTTTTCCGCCGGCAACGCAAAATATGCTCTGTATAAGATGTGACAGGCGTATTTCCGCTATCTGTGCGGTGAAGGCGGCTGTGCCGCTGTGAGCGGATATCTGCTGTTTCGATAATCTTTGTGAAAAGTAAGAAAAAATTTCCCGCTCCTCCTTGAAATAATCTCCGTTTAATGATACAATACTATATATAAACTTACTATGAAATTCGCTGCAACAGCAGTTATAGGAACGGAGCAGAAAAAATTGATCCAGTATTTAAAGGATATCTGGGAGAATATACAGAGTGTTTTTGCAACAATGGGACTTGTTGATTATCTTGATATTCTCCTTCTTGCCTATCTCATATATAAAGGCATTAAAATCATCAAGGAAACACGGGCGGAGCAGCTTATCAAAGGTATAATTCTGCTTGCTATACTTTTCTTTGTCGTAAACCAGTTTCAGCTGAAGGCGATGAAGGTTATAATAGAAACCTTCCTCAATGTCGGAATTATCGCTATTCTTATTGTATTCCAGCCTGAGCTTCGCCGTGTGCTTGAAAAAATGGGACGAACCACAAAGGTGAAAAAGCTGGCTCTTAATTTTGAAAGTAAGACGGATGCGGCGACCGCCGACATACATAACTGTATAGAGGCTGTCTGTACGGCTTGCGAACAGCTTTCGCAGACCGCTACGGGCGCACTTATCGTATTCGAGCGTGAAACAAAGCTCGGTGAGCAGATAGACACCGGTACGATAATCAACGCAACGCCAAGCCCTGAGCTTTTCGGTAATATATTTTTCCCGAACACGCCGCTGCACGACGGTGCGGTGATAATCCGTGACAGCAAGGTATATGCCGCAGGATGCTTCCTGCCTAAGCCTCAGAAGGAAGAGCTGATTTCAAAGGCTCTCGGCTCACGTCACAGAGCGGCTATCGGTATGAGCGAGGTTTCGGATGCGGTGATAGTTGTTGTTTCAGAAGAAACCGGTACTATATCTATAGCCGAAAACGGAAGTCTTACACGCTTTTACAATAAGGATACACTGCGAAAGCTGCTTACGGCAAAGCTGATTCCCGAAAAGCCCGAAGCAAAGAAGATGAAGGATAAGGCTTTAAAAAAGCATAAGAAAAACGCACCCGATGCGAAAAAAGAACAGGGGGCGGATAAATAATGAATGAATGGATAAAGAGCTTTTTACAGAATTTCGTAAAGAATCTTAAGAATATTATATTTGCGCTGATTATTGCAATCATTGTGTGGTTTGCAATCTCGATGCAGATATTCCCCGATGTCACAACTCACGTCAGCGATATTCCGGTTGAAGTCAAGGCTACGGAATATATGACGGAAAATGCGCTTTCCGTAACGAACAGTTACGTTGATAAGATAACCGTACAGGTAACAGGCAAAAGATATGAGGTAGGAAACCTTACTGCAAGCGATTTTACAGCCAGTGCGGATCTGTCGGTTATCACGGCACCGGGTGAATATAAGGTAAAGGTTAACGTAACACCGGTAAAGGAAAACAGCTGTTCGGTTGACGATGAGGGACTTAGCGTTAAACTCAAGGTCGAAAAGACGGTATCAAAAACGTTCAGCATTTCCGACGGCAGTATGAAGGCTGTAGCTGAAGGCATTACCGCTACGGCGGGTATGAAGATAGACAGCGTTACCGCTGAGCCTTCGACTATAACACTTACGGGCGACAGCACCGCAATAGACGCAGTGAAATCGGTCGAAATACGTTCTGTATTTGCAGGCGAAACCTCAGAGTCAGTTTCTTCAAAAGGTCAGATTGTTCTGCTTGGCAGTAACGGAGATATAATCGAAAATCCCGATATAAAATACGACAACGAGAGCTACACCGTGAATATAACGCTGTATAAGCAGAAAACGCTGCCTCTTACGGTACAGTTTACGAATGTTCCGTCAAACTTTGATTTAAGCAGTCTTAAGTACAGCATCTATCCGGAATCGCTCACCGTTTCTTCACCCGACGATTCACTTGATTCACAGGAGAAGTTCGAGATAGGAACGATAGATCTCAGTCAGCTTACGACCAAGTATTTACAGAAGCTGACGCTTCCGATAGCTTTACCCGAAGGATATAAGAATATCAGCGGAAACACATCCGCTATGGTTTCGTTTGAGGATGCGGAGAATTACACGTTCCTCAGCTATACTGTCCAGAAGGACAATATCCGTATTATAAATGCACCGGACAATTTTGATGTCAATGTTCTTACAAACGAACTCAGCGTCAATGTTACGGGTCCGGCAGATGAAATAGCGGCGCTTGCGTCAAAGGATATTTATGCGACGGTTGACCTTATGGGAACTACTCTCACAGCAGGGCTTAAAGATGTGACTGCGGAATTCACGTTGCGTGGAACCAAGGTCAGAAGCTGGGTTACAGGAGAATACAAGGTATCTATACAGGTAACCGAGAGGGCAGAGGATACTGCGGATTAAAATCGGAACGGAGATGTTTTCTTGAATATTTCATTGCTTTCACAGGCGGTCGGTACGTCTACCAATCCGCTTGAGAATGCGCAGGAGCAGATAAAAGAAGCTGAAACGTTTTTTAATAAAATGATAAACGCTTTTGTAGGATATCTGCCTACGCTGATTGCGGCGGCGATAATACTGATAGTAGGAATAGTTATTTCCAAGCTCGTGCTGAAAATGATGAGCAGGGGTATGAAACACGATGTTATCGACAAGACTGTTTCACGCTTTATTTATTCATTGGTCAGAATACTGCTTTATGCGCTGCTCGCTACTATTGTTCTTGCCGTTCTCGGCGTTCCGATGACTTCTATAATAGCTGTGATAGGTACGGCAGGCGTTGCCATCGGACTTGCGCTTCAGGACAGCCTTTCAAATATAGCGGGCGGATTCAGCATAATGCTCACAAAGCCGTTCAAAATAGGAGATTACATCAAGGTCGATGATGTCGAGGGTACGGTTGAAGCAATCAATATGTGGTATACCGAGCTTCATTCATATGATAATAAAGCCATCTTCTATCCCAACGGGCAGATAACATCAAAGAAGGTCACCAACTATACAGCGCTTGGAATAAGGCGTGTGGATATGGTCTATACGATTTCTTACAACGCCGATTTCAGAAAGGCGATGGAGGTTCTCAAAAGCATCACAGACGCTCACGAGCTTATACTTAAAGAGCCTGAGCCGAAAATAAGGATAACCGAGCTTGCCGAGAGTGCTGTAAGAATAACCTGTTATCCGTGGGTAAAGGCCGAGGACTACTGGACGGTATACTTTGACCTTAACGAAGCGGTCAAGGAGCAGTTCGACCGGAACGGTATCGAGATACCCTATAATCAGCTTGATGTGCATCTGAAAAAAGACAATCAGGATGCCGCTGCTAAAAAATAAAGCAGGCAATAATGCTTTCGCAGAGCTGTCGCAGGCTCTGCGAATTGTTATATCGGGCGATATACGGTAAGGAAAATTGATTTGCGAATGAGAAAAGGATTTTTTTGTGGATAAGATACATCTGAAATCACCGTCAAACTGGATAAACGATCCCAACGGATTTATATATTATAAAGGTAAGTACCATTTATTCTATCAGCATTTTCCCTATGCGCCGGTATGGGGCAGAATGCACTGGGGACACGCTGTAAGTGACGATCTTGTTACATGGGAGCATAAGGGGATAGCTCTTTATCCTACCAAGAAAAATGACAGGAGCGGATGCTTCTCGGGCAGTGCGGTCGAGCATGACGGGAAAATGCACATTTTTTATACCGGCATAAATTATCGTGAGGAAGATCCCGAAAATATCAACTGCGCACTGAATTACGGCTTTATAGCGTCACAGATGAAGATTGTTTCGCAAGACGGATATACCTTTGATAATTTCAATACGAAAACTACGATAATCAATCCTTTGCGTGACAGCACTTCAGGCTCGGAGTCCGACACCAGAGATCCTAAGGTATGGCGTGGCAGTGATGCGTGGTATATGATAGTCGGAAGCACCTATGACAACAACGGAAGATTTCTGTTTTTCAAAAGCGAAAATCTCGAAAACTGGGAATATGTGAATTATTGCGAAAAAAGAGGATTCGGCTGTATCTGGGAATGCCCGGATTATTTTGAAGTCAACGGTAAAGGCGTGGTAATCTTTTCGCCCATCGGAATACTTGATGATAATATGATATATGATTCTGCGGCAATATGCTGTTTTGCGGATTTTGACGAAAAAAGCTGTAAAATGACTATGAGCGATGAATACAGTATGTTTGATTACGGCATAGACCTGTATGCACCGCAGAGCAATACGGACGAAAACGGCAGACGTGTAGTTATTGCGTGGGCAAGAATGCCCGAAGCGGTAGGAGATAATGAGAATAAACGCATAGGTATGATGTGTACACCTCGTGTGGTTGACATAAGAAATAATCACATATATTTTTCGCCTCACCCGAACATAAAAAATGCCTTTTCAAAAAAGAGCGACAAGCCCTCGCATAAATCGGGATATATGCTGAAAACAGCGATAAACAACGGGGAGAGCATAAATATCGGCGGTTATATCATCCGCCGTGAAGACAACGTTATCATAACTGATCGTACAGCGGTTTTTATAAATGATAAAAATTACAGGCTTATTGCAAAAACTCCTGTTGTGAAAGAGGGGAACAGGCTCGAAATCTATGTCGACAGCAATCTGATAGAAATATATATCAATGACGGGGAATATGTGCTGAGCAGTGTGGTTTACGGATTGTCGGATATAATTGAAGGCGGAGAATACGAGATTTTCGTAACGGAATAAATATCTGAAAGGGAATATATCATGGAAGAAAAGAACACAAATGTTTCGCAAACTAAAGAAAATCCGGAGCAGAACAGCCCTGAAATATCGGCTGAGAGTGAAAGCACGACCGAAGCGGCAAAAGACGGCGTTAAGACGGCAGTGCCTAAATGGCTTATCGTAATTATAGCGGCTATGGCGGCGGTGATAATAGGGCTTTCGGTAACGCTCGCAGTGATTCTCGCAGGAGGGAAAACCGTTGATGAATCGTCATCATCGCAGAGCGGCACATCCGCAGATAACAGCGAAAGCTCATCATTACCACAAAGCACGCAGAGCGATACTTCGACAGACAGCTCGCAGGGCGCTGTAACGGAAGACGGCATCATCCTGCAATATTCCGTAGATAATTCGTGGGGCGACGACGGAAATCTGAATTACGGAGTTCAGTTTGGTATCACCAACAATACAAACAGCGGAATTTCGGGCTGGGAGCTGGTCGTTGAAATAGACGGTCTTAAAGGCTGTGAGGGCTGGAACGGCACATACAGCCAAAACGGAAATACAGTAACTGTGACAAACGCTGAATATAACGGGGATATTCAGCCAGGCTTCACTGTGGTTATCGGCTGTAATCTGAATACGGACAAAGAACTGAAAATAAACAGGGCAGAGCTTAACAAAACGCAATGCGTTGTTAAAGCGGGAAATGTAAATCAGAATAATCAGAATAATCAGAATAATCAGAATGCAAACAGTAACGGCACTTCCGAAGCAGATGTTGACGCACTGCTTGAAAGAAGCAAGGACGGCGAACAGGGTGACGACTGGCTTCATACGGACGGAAACAAAATCCTTGATAAAGACGGTAAGCAGGTGTGGCTTACAGGTGTGAACTGGTTTGGATATAATACCGGCACGAATACATTCGACGGCTTATGGAACAGTGAGCTTAAGTCGTCCGTAAAGGCTATTGCCGATCACGGATTCAACCTTATCCGTGTGCCGATGTCGGCTGAACTTATAAATTCGTGGGCGGCGGGAGAATATCCCAAGGCAAACTACAACAATGCCTACAACACAGAGCTTAACAGTATGAACAGCCTTCAGATATTCGATTATTTTCTGAATCTGGCGGAAGCAAACGGCATTAAGGTTATGCCGGACATCCATTCCGCAGAAACAAATGCTTCAGGGCATACGGTGAATCTCTGGTATACCGACAAGGTAAGCGCAGAGGATTATTACAAGGCGCTTGAGTGGATGGCGGATCGTTATAAGGATAATGATACAATAATAGCGTACGATCTCAAGAATGAGCCGCACGGCAAGCCCTATGAAGCGGATAAAGCGGCGATATGGAACGATTCCGATTCGGCTAACAACTGGAAATATGTTGCCGAAACTGCCGCATCAAGAATACTTGCCAAGAATCCGAATGTGCTTATAATGGTAGAGGGTACCGAGATATATCCGACAGATATTAAGAGCAACAAGGATTTCAGCTCGACAAATGATGATGATTACTATTTCAACTGGTGGGGCGGTAATCTCAGGGGCGTAAAGGATTTTCCTGTCAATCTCGGAAAATATCAGAACAAGCTGGTGTATTCGCCGCACGACTACGGTCCTACGGTTTATCAGCAGCCGTGGTTTGAGGGCAACTATGATTTTGACAGCCTTATGCGTGACTGCTGGCAGGACAACTGGTTCTTCATCTACAAGAACAATACAGCACCGCTTCTTATAGGAGAATGGGGCGGATTTATGAAGGAGCCTAATCTTAAATGGATGACCTGTATGCGCCGTCTGATAAGCGAGAACCATCTTAACCACACATTCTGGTGCTACAATGCCAATTCAGGCGATACGGGCGGACTTGTGCTTGATGATTTTTCAACGTGGGACGAAGAAAAGTACGCATTTGTAAAGGAGGTCCTGTGGCAGGAAAACGGCAAGTTCGTAGGTCTTGACCATAAGATCGCACTCGGTGAAAACGGTATCACGCTGAAGGATGCCAAGGGGCTTTAGAGCCTGATAAGCGATGAAATTTAAATGCCATAACGTCAAATCCATCCTTGCTAAAAGGGCAGGGATGGATATGATGTGAGGCGAATAATAAAATATGTATCTGCTTTACGGGACGTTTATTGTCACGAAATGGCGGCAATTTTAAGCTGTAAAAGAAAATCGAAAAATTTTCAAAAAAGTCTTGACATTGCATTTTTATTGTGTTATAATATACAAGCGTCAATGAGATGTGTGCTTTTAAAGCAGTTAATGAATATGCGGGTGTAGTTCAATGGCTAGAATCCCAGCCTTCCAAGCTGGTTGTGTGGGTTCGATTCCCATCACCCGCTCCATAGTTTTCACGAAAGTGAAAACTTATTTATTTTGATAAATATGAAAATGCAGACCATGCGCCACTAGCTCAGCTGGATAGAGCAACCGCCTTCTAAGCGGTAGGTCACAGGTTCGAATCCTGTGTGGCGTGCCATTTATGGTGGGTGTAGCGTAGCTGGTTAACGCGTCGGATTGTGGTCCCGAAGATCGTGGGTTCGAGTCCCATCTCCCACCCCATATTTATTAAGAACGAATGCCGCCTGCGCTGGCTTATAGTGCCGGCGGCATTTGTTTATACTGGGATATAGCCAAGCGGTAAGGCAACGGACTTTGACTCCGTCACTCGTGGGTTCAAATCCCGCTATCCCAGCCATGTGTAAATCCTCTCTGTCACTGTGATTGAGGGGGTTTTTCTTTTGGGGATTTGGTGGGCAAGGTTGGATTACGCATTATAATTCTGTTGTTAACAAATCCTATCCGTCCTATTGAGTGGGAAACTTTGCTTTTCTGTAATGCATTATTGATAACCTAACAATCATAAATCAAAATCAAAATTGAAGCAGTTGACAAGAGGGATTTATTATGCTATAATATTTAAGCTGTATTCAGATAATAGCAGTATCGAGGTGTAGCGCAGGTAGTAGCGCGCCTGCTTTGGGCAAAAAACGTGAGCGCTGCCGGTGGCAGAAAAAGCGAGCGTTTTTAGGCGTAGCGGTCGGAATGTCTAGGCTCATTATTGAGCCGAAGAGATTACGGGAACCGCAAGAGGGCGGACAAAGCAGGGAAGAAAACAGAGATATAAGAAAAAAGTTGATATAAAAATATCGAGGTGTAGCGCAGGTGGTAGCGCGCCTGCTTTGGGAGCAGGATGCCGCAGGTTCGAGTCCTGTCACCTCGACCAAAAATCCTCTGAAACCGAGCGTTTCAGAGGATTTTTCTTTGTCTACAGCGACGCAAATTTTGACAGAGTGACTTTTTCGGTCACCCTGTCATTTTCTCTTTTTCCGCCTTGATTTGCGCCTTGACCTGCACAATCATTTCCGCGAGCTTTTTTCGGTTTGCTCACAGTTGTCATCGTAAACGTTGAATTTCTTCCGTTTGCTGTTTGATAGGCTCTTACATAACGAATCATTACATCTTGTTCCATTTTTTGTTTATTGCAGGTTTATTGTTAACTCCATGTATCGCGCTATTGACAAATGGATTTGTTTGTGATAAAATATAAATGTACACGAGAAAAATAGAATTATCGATATAGGTGCCATGTTTGGGCTCTATTCCTTTTTGATATTGTAAAGTATCTCTTGTACACCAAGAGGTACTTTTTTATTTTACTGGAGGTTATTATGAACGTTGTACATTTACAAAAAGCCCTTGCTTTCATAGCAAGCGGATTAGTTGAAAAAGAAAAGCTCCTCAAGGAATCACCGAATCGATATCCTTACAGCAAAAACCTACAAAGAGGAATCAATATGTTTTTGGCTGCGTGCCTAGAGATGGGGCGCCTTGGAGAAAACACTTTTAAGTATGCTGACGAGAGTTCGTTTCTAACTCAATATATAAGCAAACCCATCTGTGAATGGTTCGATGATTGGGATCAAGCGGCCCTCGTGCAGTACGAGATAAATTTGCAACCCTTTTATGCCTATGGTCCATTTGCATATCATCGTGGTAAAAACAATGTTTATATCACCACAGAAGAATGTGTTGAATTCCTTAGCACTCAAGAAAATAATATTATTGAGGGAACTGATGAACGTGCCCTTTATGAAAAAATCATTCAGTTATCTCAAGATGATTACTGCAAGGTCAGAAAATATATAATACAAAATCCTATAATAACTATAGAAGATCGTCGTGCTTTCTTACTTGAATATGCAGACAACGCAAATGCCAAAGAAGCCTTTAATCTTGCATACGAGTTGTTTGAAGGAACCTATACAACTTGTGCAGCTTGTGGATGGACAATGACAGAAGGCCTCTATGGCTATTCGTGTGTTTCGGAGCATTGCTTAGAACATATGCCAGCAATTATAGGTGAAATGAAAATTGATGCGTCTATGAAGCCGGTTTACAGACTTAAAAAAGGCATTATGAGATATTTCGCACAGCCTGGTAAACTTGAAATGAGCATAGCCAAGTTCTGTGAAAAGAAAAACCTCGAATACTCATTATGGCCGCAAAAGGATCGATTTGACATAGAAATTCGTTTTAATGACGGAGAAATATGGGAGATTGATGCGAAAGCTTATCGTAACCCAATATCCTTGTGTGCAAAAATCAAAAACGATGGTGGTTTCCCAGCTGGCAATTATAAATTCGGATATTATGTTGTTCCAACGGAGTATACAGCTAATAAAAGCAACTACACTTCCGTGGTAAACAAAGTTTTGACACAACAACCTAATGTAAAATGCGTTACATTGGCCGCAATAAAAAGAAAAATAAATCAAAAGGTTGGTGAAATAAATGGGTAAAAGAGACTCGAAAATGTATTATGCACCATTGCAGGCGTATTTTAACGATGAAATGATGTCGATCGATAGATTTGCTAATATAGAGGCTGTGTTGTATTTATTACTTAAACACGCTAATACTCCAGAGCCTGAAAAAGCATACCTATTGTTTTCGCAATATCAGCTTATAGGAATAGAAAGCGGTACTGAGGCTGATCGCCAATTACAATGTGCTCGATATACATTAGGTTGTTACCGTTCTCGAAAGTATTGGCAGGATGATTTAGACGAATATCGTTCTGATATATATAGCGGATTTAGAGCATTTGCGTTCAAATGTGAAAACGGCAAAACAACACTAATGGTAAATGAGGACAAAATACCTCTTTCTTACGAAGACCGCATAAAAGAATGGGAAAAACATTGGCTCTTACCAGATATTTGTAAAGAAGAATATCCGATGGCGGGAGAAGGCACGTACTGTTACTATACCACAACAAAAGAAGATTTTGAAAAATCAGAAAGAATTAAAGTTTCTTTTTCGGAAAACACATTAGCATCAGTTAAATCCGAAGAGCCGATCGATAGCAGAAACATAAATCCAATTACCATTTCTATTTCTGAGCTTTTAGAATGCGCTAAAGAGATGAGAAATATAGATCACACCGATTATTGCTATGATATTCTACAAAGCAATACTATAAAAATGGTAAAAAATGGTAAAGTATCATTATGCGACAAATTCACTATAATGCAAACCGTAAATATTGTCGGCATGGTCGGATCTGGCAAATCCACCCTCATCAAGGTGTTAGCATATTGGGCAAACAAAAACGGTAAGCGAATTGTCATTGTGTTAGATACGGTGGCAGAAGTCTTTAATCTTTGGATGTATCTTAATAAGTTATCGGTAAACTGTTCCCCCCTTGTTGGAAGAAGCGAAAGATTAAAGTATATCAATCAAATTGCAGAGCCAAATAAGACGTGTCTCCCATCCTCGTTATCTCAATATCTAACAAACGCTTGTCTTGTTGATGGCATGAACGATGGTGATGAAGCCAGCCTTGCATATGGCAAAGAGCCTTGTTTTTCCTTAAAAGAGCCTGGCAAAAGCAAAGCTTTTCTGTGTCCCTATTTTAATATCTGTCATGGTGCTAAAATGCTGCGTGACTGCTATACTGCATCCGTAGTTCTCACTTCTGTGGCTGGTTTTGCTATTTCTCGAGTTGGTAAGAATCGTGAACCCTTCCTTGATGTAGCCTTAAGAAAATTTGACATAGTGATTTTTGATGAAAGCGACCGCGTACAAAAAACATTGGACCAGTTGTTTATGCCGGAAACAAGTTTTAATCACTATATTAAAGAAAGCGCAAATGATTGCGCTCGCTATATGAATATGACAGGCTTCGAAAGAGAAAAAAATCGAGCAATTCAAGAATATAGCGAATTACAATTAAGAACGACTGGCGTGATGAGTTGTCTTACAAAAGCACTCAATTGGAATCTTGGAAAATGGAACAAATTATCTGCAGGCGAGCCTTTTTCTGCATTAACGCTTTTGGATGATCTGAAAAGGGATGAACATTATAAGATTCCAGATAAGATCTACAAAGATATCTATTCCTTAATAGATGACGAAAACGATAATTCGAATTTGAGTAATACTCTGCGCGAAGTCCTTAATGCTTCTTGTATGGAAACCGACTTTCGTCTCTTTAATACATTGTATAAGAGATGGATTGACGAAGAAATTTTTTCATTCGATAGAACTAAAACAAACGCCAAGATAATAGCCGTGCAGGATGCTCGTATTAAGCTCATCATTTGCCTAATATTCTTTGACCACTTTATCAGAAAATTAAGCGATGCTTATGCAGCATGTCATGAGACCTCGTACGGCCAGAATGAAATTTTTGGTTTCCTTCAAACACGTTTTCAAGACCAGCAAAAATATCTACCATCTGCATTATGTGGAAATTTATTCGGCATGAAAAAGAACGAGCAGGGCGACATTATTCTATTCAGACAGTTTGCATTCGGACGGAGTTTAATGAAAGATCTTCCATATCTAAGATTGGATGAAAACGGCGAAGCAATTGGTCCTCATGTCATTATGCTTTCCGGCTCAAGTTGGGCTGAAGGGTCGTATGAGTATCACATTAACCGTCCTGTAAACTATATTTTAGAAGCAGATTCTGACAAGCGTGATTTTCTATCCAAAACGAAGTTCTATGAATCTGGTTTTTCAGAAAGGGTATCCGGCTCTGGGGAAATGCGGATAGAAATGCTTAAAAAAATTACAGAAAAATCCGCGGGTGATATCATCGAGGAATATAACCGCAATGTTGGAAAAATTCTAATAATCGTAAACAGTTATGAACAAGCAAGTATCGTTCAAGAGACTCTTGCAAACACATTACACAAAAAGCAGTGTTCTGCCAGAGTGTATCGTATGATTTCCGATGCAACAACTACCGATGATTCTGAAGGTGTAATTCGCCGCGGTGAAGCAAACCGGTTTGCTTCAATGCCTGCAGAAATCTTAATTGCTCCTGCAATGGCCATCGAACGAGGACACAATATTGTTGACGAGAAAGGCCACTCTGCGTTAGGTGCAGTTTTCTTCTTTGTTCGTCCTATGTCAGTACCTGATGATGTACAAGAAAAAGGTAGCAAATTGAATGGTTATATGGAGGCTCACTGCAAAAGAAATCCTGGCGAATCTATATGGGAATATAATATGCGTATGCGCCAGGAAGCGTCAAAGAGATGGAGTATTGTTACACGAAGCGGAAACTATGGCTTGGATAATCTTTCAGATGATGATAAAAAAGACATAGTATCAACACTGTTTATCTTGATCCTGCAGATATTTGGACGTCTTGCACGTGTTACAGACACCAGTAAGCCTGCGCCACATGTTTATTTTGTAGATGGTGCTTTTAGAAAAGCCCCTGATACAGAACGTGGTTTCGACTGTCTCACAGAACTCGGCACATACCTCGATAATATGATACAGTCAGAAACAAGTTCCGAAATTGCAAATACACTATACAAACCTTTTTACGATGCATTTAAGAAAGGAGTTAATTATGGTAGGTAAACCTATTTTCCCTATGGCCTATAAAATAAAACCTAATCAAGTCAGAAAAATCTATTATCTCGGTTTTCCTTCATCATGGAAAGAAGAACTAATTAAATTAACTAAAGCCAATAATCCAAAATTCAAGATCGAATACGGACTTCCTACACATGCTTTGCAAAAACTGGTTGATTCATGGATGGAAGGTATTGTATCCATGTCTCCTTTGAAAGAATATAGTAATGATAGTCACTGGTTAGCATCCACAATTCCTTTTGACGGAAAAAGAATAAATATTCTTTTAGAAATCATCCGTGTTTGGATTGCTGCGACATATATCTCCGCTTATAAAGCAAATCCTTTTGTGATTTTTATGGCAAAAGACCTTTGTTCAGAAATGAAAGCTGATGAATTTTATCCTCTATGTTCAGAAAAAGATGTACTCTTATCGATGGCAGATGGACAAGTTAGTGATGAAGCATATCAAGCAATACCTTTAGTCGTTGTAAATAGACTTGTAGGGCAAGATATAGAAATCTGCGGAAATCAAATACACTTATCGTATGCCGCAAAAAACGAATTGGTAAGTAGCATCATCACAGAGCCCAAATTTGGACACAAATATTCTTTCGTGTTTAGATTTTCGGTACAAACCACGCCCCCTGAACGCGAAGCACTTTTGCTTTGTGACATAAGCATGCGCAGATGGATATACGGTAGAAAAAACAAGACAAAATCACCTTTTCTTAAAAGCGCCATCATTGGTCATATAAGAGTATCCGATGATAAAATTTGTCAAATCCCTATTCAATACAATTATGAAACAAAATCTTTAGACTGGAAAAGTCAAGATCGAGAATGTTATAACCTATATGGATACAAATCTCTTCCCGCGGTTGATAATTTATGGGATATTGTTGAGTGTGGTGATAATAGATATATGCTTCCATATACAAACGGAATGGAGGGGTTTATCAAATCTGCCATTGGCACCGGTGTCCCCGTCAAAGATAAAGCAGAAGCATATGAAAAGATTTTTGAACTATTAGGAGATATTGTGGACAAACCCTCTGTACCCAATAGAATCTCCACAAGACAGAAACTGAGCTACTACAAGTCACCGAATCATTATGAAACAAGAGAAGATTTTAGAAAATGGGTTGTATCATGCACAGAAACAAATAAAATACTGTTTGAGTTATATGGAGTGTTAAACAATCCCTTTCATCAATCCTTACTAACCGCAATCAGCAATAAGATTATGTGCGATTTTGGTGAAGAAAATAGTAATTCATGTTTATCTGTCGACATCGTTCAGAAAGAAATAGGTGATATTGCTAATCCAGTCAATAAATATGACAAAATCCAAAGATGTGATGAGTTAAAAGAAGAACTTGGAGAAACTGAGGATGTAATCGCTTGCATTTGCATTATTCCTGGTGCTGATGCTGACGAATATAAAGATGATAAAGACCCCAAACTAATAATTCGCAATGCATTTGCACGCTCTGGCAGAATAGTACAATTTGTCGTTGCTTCTGCCGAGGATGATTCTCTTAATCATCAGAAGATAGAACATGCCGTATATGATTTATATCGTCAGCTCGGTATTACAACTCTAATGAATACCGAACAACTAAAATCATACAAGTTAAAAGATGTCACTTGTGTCGGAATGCATGTGTGCACACAGATACATAGTATTAGACAAAAGGCACGATTTTTGCCAATTTATGTATCACATGATCTTTCGACAGGAAGGACCCGTGTTCAATGTGCTGCTTTTGAAGAGAATAATATAAGTTATCGAAAAGCGTGTTTGGAAATGGCAAAACTGTTTTGGAATGAAAATTTCGAACAGTTATGTGTAAATGCCAGTTTCTCTCCTGCCAAACAAAAACTCATCGAAATGAAAAATCATTTTGACTACGATAGTCAAGGAGCAGTCCTTTTGGTTCATTCAGATGGTAACACGCGCCCTCTATGGGGAGGTATTTCAGATAAATCCATAAGTGGATATATCGTAACGAATGATTATATGCCCGATCAGATAGATGCGGGTTCTAACAAAGCATCGTATCCAATCTCACTATCTGGTACTGGAGTTCGCGTATTTCGTGTAAGGAACAATGCAGAAGTTCCTGATTATTACACAAGCCAACGCGAGGATGAGAATTATTCTTCCGCTTCCGGCATTTTCAAATATGGCAAAGTGTTTTGGGCAATATCACAAAAGCCAAACGACCCCAAATATAATCGAAGTCTGAAGGAGTCACGCTTCGATTATCCTTTTATCGACTACGCCGAAAAAGATATGATTGAAATATATCCGTTACAACTTCAAATTGAAGACGATCCTTCAGTTTGGACAAAATATATCACTGACTTGTGTTCATTATCAATTCAATACAATCAATCAACAACCCTTCCGTTACCGTTACACCTTGCAGCTGCTTTAGAGGAATACTTACTGGAAATTTAAGTCTAAACTTACATAACAAAATGGGCTGAGAGTATTGTTTTCTCAGTCCATTTTGTTATAGTCATTGCTCATCCTTCCGCTTTCTCTTTAGCTTTCGCTATATCCTTTTTCACTCGCTCGATCATTTCCGCGAGCTTTTCTTCGCATTCCTCGCGCGTTTTCGCGTAGATATTGTGGCTTTCCCGCTTGCCGTAGGCATTGGTTGGTGTGTACCGTCCCTCGTAGAGGTGGTCGTTAATCATGGTGACACAGCCCGTGCCGAGCTTGCGTATCTTGCCCTTATACGACTCAAATTTCGGCTCTGTCGGCTGATTGTCCGCTTCACTGTCACTTGCCTTGTCCGTCGCGTTCGGCTCGGGAATGGGCGTGTCAGCCCCCGCAATCTCGCGGTCAATTCTTGCCGCCGCCTGCTGTTGCATCGTGTCGGTGATGTGGCTATAAATATTGAGCGTGGTTTCCGCGCTGACATGACCTATTATGGCGGACAGCGTTTTAATGTCCATGCCGTTTTCCAGCGCCATGGTCGCAAATGTGTGACGCAGATCGTGAAAGCGCACCTTTTTACAGCCCGCCCGTTCCAAGATCAGTTGTAACCGTTTTCTAACCGATGACGGCTTTCTCGGTCTGCCGTTATCCGTCGGTGACGGGAACATCCATTCCGAATTCACCGTTTCTTTATACACTGCGAGAGTTTTGAGGAGTGACGGCGGCAGAATAACAGTGCGTATTGAGGCTTTTGTTTTCGGCGCCGATATAATCACCTCTGCCTTGATTATATATACCTGTCGTTCGATATGCAGCTCTCCTGTTTTGAAGTTCAGGTCACTCCATTTGAGTGCCAATATCTCACCGCGCCGCATTCCCGTACCGAGCTCCAGCAGAAAGAGCTCATAATATCCCTCTTCCTTTGCCTGATGCAGAAACCGCAGAATCTCATTTTGCGTCAGCACCTGCATCTCCCGCGCTTTTTTCGGCGGCAGTTTACAGCCGACAGCGGGATTGGTTCGTATCAAACCGTCCTGTACCGCCCGCTGTAAAGCTGTGCGGCAGTTGGCATGTATCCCCCTTATCGTTCTGTCCGAAAGTCCCTTTCCGTAGGTTTTTGCGTGCAGTTTTCTTCCGTCTGTCTTTTCCTTTGCGTAGAATTGCTGTAAATCCGACTGTGACAGCCTGTTCAGCGGAATTTTTCCGATTTCGGGAATGATATGATTGAAAATGCGGTTTTCATAGTCGGTTCTTGTGGTAATGCGGAGAGTGTGCCGGCAGTAGGTCTGATACCAGAAGTCGATCCAATCCCCGAACGGCATATCCGCCTTGATTCTGTCGGAAGAGCGTCCGTACTGTTCTTTCAGCGCTTCGAGCTTAGTGGAACATTCTGTTTTTGTTTTCGCCGTTACGCATTTTGTAATAGGCAGGCTTTTCTCATTGTACCCGACAACAATTCTTCCTTCCCACCGACCGTCTTTACGCAGGCGTAATGTGCCCTCACCATTTTTTCTTTTTTTAGCGACTGGTATCATCTCCTTCAAGCATAATCTCATCCATAAAGCTCCCCACGATAGCGGAAGCGTTTCTCTGCATGTCGGTGGTCACATGGGTGTAGGTGTCCAGCGTAAAGCTGGCGTTGGTATGCCCGAGGATTCCCGACAGGGTTTTCGCATCCACGCCGCCCGCCAGCGCGTGAGTGGCGAAGGTGTGGCGCAGATCGTGGAACCGAATCAGCGGAAGCTCCGCCTGTTTTAACAGTGTTTTTAATCGGTGGTAAGCATAGTCGGGGTGCATCGGTTTTTCGGGCTCATAGATATTCGGGAATATCCATTCGCTGACTGCCGTTTCTTTTCGCTTCCGCAGAAGTTCCGCAGTGCTCGGCGGCAGGACAATCGTGCGCGTTTCAGCTTTCCGTTTTCCGCATCGAAGTCCTCCCACTTCAGTCCGCAGATTTCACCCCGCCGCAGTCCTGTGGTCAGCTCGGTGTAGAAGAAATCGTACCACCGCTCAAGCTGTTCGTCATTGAGTATCTGCTTCGGCGGATAATTGTTTTTGGGAATCGTTGTGCCGACCGTTGGATTTTTAACAATCAGCCGTAGGCGCACCGCCATATCGAGTGCTTCGTGCAGCATCATATGAATACCGCGCACCATACTGTCGGCAAGCTCTGTACCGTGCAGCTTGTCTGGTTTCACACGACCTTTCTTTTTGACGGTGTTATAGAATTTTTGAAGTTCCTGCGTGGTCAGCGCCGACAAAGGTCTGTCGCCGAGATACGGTTTGATTTGATTTTTAATCATCGCTTTGTAAGAATCAAGCGTGCTTTCACGAATCGTGAAGATCATATATTCATTGATCCATCGGTCAAGCCACTCGCCGAGCATCATATTCGAATCCTCGGTGAGGTCGGCGTCGCGGTACATCTCGATGCAGTCGTGGAGCTTTTCGGTCAGCTCCTTTTGTGTTCGGGCAAGCACATAGCGGTGAATCGGATCGCCGTTCTTTTTGTGACCGACAACGATGCGACCTTCCCATCTTCCATCTTCGCGCTTGCGCACCATACCGTCTCCCGACGGTCTTCGTTTTGCCATGGTATCACCTCCTTGCAGCACAACACAATACCACATACATGGCGGAATATCCAGCTAAATTTGCGGTAAAATTCGCAACCCCTAAATCAGCGAGGTTTTTATCGCCGCAACCCCTAAATTGAAGCTTTTATAACCGTTCTTAAAAGCCATACAAAGCCTTGTGCGGTCGGCGTTGCCGTCCGCTGTGTCCTGCGAGGGGAAAGCAAGGCAACCCCTCGCTTTCTCCTGCTTGTTTTCGGACGAGCCGTAAAACTGCCCTTAAACCGCCGATTTCCCGTGTTTGCGGTCAAATTCGGCGAGTTTTTTCAAGGCTGCCTGACGCCGATTTCCTTCGTGCAGCCGTATCAGCTGTTGCTCGTAATACCGCTCTACCGCTTCCGCAATCGGGCGTATTGTATAGCGCAAATTGCCGTTGCGCTTTTCTCCCTTTTGGGTGATAACGGAGGTCGGCTCTGCAGTAATCAGCTGCTTTTCAATCAGACTGTCCACATATTTCTTGACGGTGTTTTTGCTCATGCCGACAGCGTTGCCAATCGTTTTGTAACTCGGATGGCACTGAAATGTTTTCCTGTCCTCGCAGTACATCAGATACGCATACACTGCGATCTCACCAGTGCTGAGACCCAAGCTGAAAATTTCATTCGGCAGAGGAAAATAATCCCGGATCGCATCTCGCTTTGGATATCGGGTGAATTTCAAATGCTTCCTCCCGTCTTTTCTTCGACCCATGCGCGGAATTTTTCTTTCGGTACGATGAGCCGTGAGCCGATACGCAACGACGGAAATCCTTTCTCGTGCATCAGCTCGTAGCTGCTTGAGATGGAGATACCGAGGAGCTTGGCTACCGTTTCAGCATTAAGGAACAACGGCAGATCCTCATAAGCGGTGTAAACAGATTCTTTCATTGGTTTTTCCTCCTGTTAAATTCACACGGTTTTTCGCCGTGTTATGTAGAGGACTGCTGTTTTGCAAAACAAAAAGACCCGCACTCAATCCCGATGCTGATCTGCATCGGTGATTATGTAAGTGCGAGTCTGAAACTCAAAACAGAAATATGTGTATTCAATTGTCGGTTGCTTTATTTACTTGCAGTATAACATACCGGAAAAATTCTGTCAAGTTTTTTGCGCCAACAGTGTATATTCCGGCGCTTTTGCGGGAATACTGTTTTCTTTGTTTTCTGCGGTGCAGATTTTAACCGTGCTGTGTCGAACTGAAAATCGCAAGGCCAAACTGCGAAATCGGCTCGGCCTTGTTTCTGCAAATTCAATCCTCTGACGGCTCGTACAACACTTCGGTCATGATTCTCGCCGCGAGCTTAAAGCCGCTGATAAACGCTTCGCGCTCATTCATACCGTGTAGTTCCGCCTCGCAGTCTTTGAGCTTTTCAAAGGTTTCTTTTTGCTGAGCCGTAAGCGTCGGTATCAAGCTGTCCTGATGCCGGATAACATAGCTCAACACTTCGCTGTAAGCACTCTCGCGCTTAAAACTGTGTTCGTGCGGAACGATATTGCCGTAATACAGATCTTCAAGCGTTGTCATTTTCATTCCACCTCACATAAGAAGAGGACGACATGTCATCGGTCATACCCGATACCGTGTCGCCCTCATTTTTCATTTTCTCTGCCGCAATCAGCGTGTGCTTTACAAGCAGGATATCCAACCAAGTCCGTTCGTCGTACTCCGACGGACGCCCGTTCATAAGATAGTCCGCCGTCGCCGCACTCATTACATTATACTTTTCGCCTCTGTAAATTTCTTCTACAGTCATTCTTGCCATATCAGCACCTCCTTTGCAGTACACAACAGTACCACAGGACGAGGCGGAAGTCCAGAAGAAAAGCCAACTTATTTTTTGCTATTACCAGCATTACTTAAAATAGCATGTACGCGCTTTAAAATCATAAATACATTTAAAAGAATTTTTATAATTAAAAATGCAACTACACCTACAAATATTTTTTCAATTATATCTGTAAATTCAATAAAGTCAGGAAGCACAAATAGCATAACGACAAAAATTGAATATACTATATCTACAGATATAGTAACAAAGGTCTGATCTATTACTTCTTTTTCTTTTTGATTAGTAGTGCTTTTGTCTACAAGTAATGCTAAAAAAGACAAAAGCAATGTCGCGACAATAGAGAAGACAGTCATTATCGTCCCTGCTGAAGTTGCAACTTTTTCATACGGTAGTGAAACGGACGTTAATATCGAAATACATATTGGAGCAATTAAAAACGATAAAATATCAAACATAGAAATTTTGTGTGTCTTATCATTTTTATAAACCTTAAACTGTTCTACAAATATTCTCGTCAATTGTATTTTGGGATTAAAAACAATTATCAGAAGTAATCCTATTAAACAAATAATCTGCCATAGCTTCATAATCGTAACCTCTTATTCCTCAAAAAAGGATAACGCATACTGATCAGCAAGAGCATACAACTTATCTTTTTGTATCGTGCCATCCGCATAATATTCTAAGTCATCAGTTATATCATATTCAGCGATTAATCCAGAAAATTCCGATAAACTGATTTTCCTTCTTACTTGTCCAAATTTTAAAGTCAATTTTGCGTCATCGAATTGATCTGGGTACTCATCTTTAACCAAGACTGATTTAAGTTCATCTATAGACGGTTGCTTTTTTGTGATTCCACGCAAAAAAGCAACAACATTTCCAGCACGAGGTGCGTTCAAAGATATAATTACTTCCTGCTCAACTTTTTTGCGTTTTTTCTTTCCAATATTATCTGCAGCATCGCTAGAAATATCAGAGTATGTAGTCAAGAGGCTTAATTTTTCTGGCACATATCTTTCGCGCCCTTCGAACATACCATTGGAAACCATTACCTCCAAATGACAAACTAAACCCTGTTGCGCTAAAAAATCATTGAATGTATTCTGAAATGCAGTTTTACAACCACTTTGCCCATGACGATGAAAAATTAGTACATTTTCTTCACCTTTTTGATAGCAGAATATATTATGGCCGTATATTGCGGAATTGTTCTCTCCTGAAAACACCGTAATCTTATTTGTTGTATGCTCAACAACGGTAAAGTTTTCGTTTGCCTTGCCTGCTTTAGGATGGATAACCAATCGTTGGACCGAATCATTAACAACCCCCTCCTCAGCTTTGCCTTCCAGTAGAATTGTTCTGTTGGTATATGCGTCAACCTTGCTGGTTTTTATATATTCAAAATATTTTTTCAATAATTCAAATAAATTGATGGTAGCCTTGCTTTCTTCTGATGAAATCAAAAGGTTTTCGGTGCGATATTTAGGTGAAATTCTGCATTGATATGCCGTCAAGGATTGGGCGATTTTCTTTCTAGGTGCCATTATTGAACCTCCAATTTAAATTAATATTCCATTACAATGATCTATCTCATGCTGAATGATTTGTGTCGTCCAGCTTGTGTAGGTCTTGATGCGGTTCTGCATCTCCATAGTCTGGTACTTAACCTTGATGGATTTGTAGCGCTTACACGGACGTTGGCCACCAAGAAGAGATAAGCATCCTTCCTCGGTGTTATACGCGCCGTCTTTTTTAATAATCTCGGGATTTAGCATCACCGTATATACAGGAACTCGTCCGCTCTTGTCAAGAAATGCGCTGATACGCTTCTTAACGCCGCTCATATTCGCCGCCATACCGACACAGCTATCCTTGTGTGCCATAAGCGTATCAAGCAAGTCCTGCACGATAGGCGGATCTTCTTTTGTTGAGACCTCAGCCTTTCCTGCAAGGAATATCGGGTCATGCACCAAGTTCTTAATCATCACGAAAAACCTCTGTTATCTTTTTCAATATCTCTACATCCGCCGGACAGAATTCATAATTTGAAATTTCGCTTGGTGTGATCCATTTTATATCGTTATGTTCAAGCTTTTTGGGGATACCTTCAAGGATAGCTGCATTGAATAAGGTTAGATGCACTATCAAATCCGGGTATTCATGAACGACATCCATAAATACATCACCAATAGAAAGCGTCACGGCAAGCTCTTCTTGGCATTCGCGGATAAGCGCCTGTTCTTTCGCCTCGCCCGGTTCCACCTTACCGCCGACGAATTCCCACAAAAGGCCTCTGGCTTTATGCGCCGGGCGTTGGCAAATCATAAATTTATCTTTATCCCATATAAGAGCGGCCACTACTTCTGTCATTATCCAACCACCAATTTGTTTGTTTTCTTCAGGTATTTTGCCGGAATGGGGGCATCTAATCTCCATGTAATATTCATCGGTCTTGAACCGTTATGTGAAACATAATTTGCAGTACCAAGATAAGTATACGGTGCAGTATTGCCGTAAACATCATTCTTAAATTCGCGCACAAACAAGAGAACCTTGCTGTCGTTTTTGCGATGATTGATATACCGCTGACCGTCTTTACTTTCTGCATTAGTCGTGCTTTGACTTTGCCAATGGAACAGTGTTTCATTGATGGAATAATCCTGATACATGGTTGTAGGCGAGTAGTCTTTATTCGACTTGTTCAATGTGATAAAGAACACATCAATTTTCTTGTCGGGCAACCATTTCACACCTTCGCGAACAGTGCTTGGCTTCATAAAATCCATTGCAACAAGCAGTTGATCGCGCGTATAGGTACAATGCAGATCCAGCGGACAATCAAATCCGAGGCTGACAGGCTCATCAATAAAATCAATGCGATTGTAGTTATATTTGAGTAATGCAATCAGCTCAGAAAGCATTATCGGGCTATTTGAAAGAATTTTGAAGTTTTCGAATACTTCGTCCGCGTTCCAATCCTCAATCGTTTTTCCCCACATTGTAATATAGGACATCTGAAGCATACGCTTTTCTATATCCGAAAGTCTTGTAAGGTCAAAATGGTCGATATTTTCCAAAACACGCAGCATAAACACAATCCAACGTCTTGAATCAACCAAAGCAAAACGGCTGAGTGCTTTTGACATTACCTCTTCAATCGGTTCCTCGAAATTATCAATTATATCTGCACGTGCGCACAGACGAGAAAAAGAAGCAAATTTATAGATTGAGCGAGGATCCAAACGATAGTGGTCAAGAAAGTTTTCGAGAGTAAGTTTTAGGCCGGTATCTTCTTCAAAGGTTGCTATACGTGCAACAAGGCCGGCGCTGTTCCCATAGGATGCGCGAATATTATCAAGAATATATCTTGCTGCCTTCTTTTCAAGCTGAACATAGCATCCCTTTGGAAGTGAAATAAACCCATCCTTAATTTCACGTGTTACGCCTCGTGTGGTGTTGGAAAGTAGAGCTGCAAACTTATCTTCAAAATTATACTTTTTGTTTGCCTGTCCGATAAAATCAAGTACAGTCAGGCACTCTTTATCTTCAGATAAACGCAGACCACGGCCAAGTTGCTGTAAAAACACTGTCAAAGATTCTGTTGGACGCAAGAATAAAACCGTGTTGACTTCAGGGATGTCCACACCTTCGTTGTAGATATCAACGACGAAGATAAACCGCACTTCACCTTTTACAAGCCTGGCCTTTGCCTCTTTTCTTTCTTCGTCCGGCGAATGTCCGGTCAGGAACATCGACGGAATTCCGCGGCCATTAAAGTAATTAGACATAAATTCTGCATGTTCAACCGTTACGCAAAATCCAAGCCCCTTTACATCATCAATATCTGTAACATATTTGAGCAATGAAGAAACCACCAAGTCGGCGCGACGGTTTGCCGTCGTACCGCTGAGTGTATAAACCCGCGAAAGTTCGCCTTTATCATAACCTCCGGCTGCCCATTTTAAGTGATCCAAATCAACCGTATCCGTTACACCAAAATATTGAAACGGACACAGGAGCTTACGGTCAATAGCTTCGGGCAGACGAATTTCGGCAGCAATACGATTATTGAAATACGGCAAAATGCTCTTTCCGTCCATACGCTCGGGCGTTGCCGTCAAACCGAGAAGAATCTGCGGATTATAATAGGATAAGAGCTTTTGATATGTAGGTGCGGCAGCATGGTGGAACTCGTCCACAATAATATAATCATAAAAATCTGACGTTGTTTTTTCGGTAAAGCTCTGCGAGTTGAAAGTTTGAATAGATATAAAAAGATTGTCTATGCTTCCCGGTTTATAGCTGCCTACAAACATCTCCCCAAAGTTTGCATCTTTCAGTACTGCGCGAAAGGTGTACATACTTTGTTTCAGAATTTCTTCACGATGAGCCACGAACAAAAGCCGGCAAGGCTTATCCGGGTTTTGCTTGCGGAAACGCTTGTAATCGAGCGCAGAAATCACCGTCTTTCCGGTACCTGTGGCGGCAACAACAAGGTTTCTGTGATAGCCACGAACCTTGCGTTCTGCTTCCAGCTTATCAAGAATTTCTTGCTGATAGGAATATGGAGAGATATCCATCGTATAAACTTCGGCATTATTATTGTCAAAGTATTTTTCGGCTTTTAGTGCACGTGCTAAACGTTCCTTTTGCTCCTCATTGTAATATTCAAATTCATTGGAATTCCAATAGCTTTCAAAGGTGGCTTCAATTTTGTCAATCGTTTCCGGCAGGTCCTTCTTTGTAACCTTTACGTTCCATTCAAGGCCGCTGGAAATTGCAGCATTAGAAAGATTCGATGAACCAACATACGCCGTAGTAAAACCGGTATCCCGATAGAAGACATACGTTTTCGCATGAAGTCTTGTGCGTTTGGTATCATAACTCACCTTGATTTTTGTATTAGGGAGTTTGCGAAGTTCTTCGATTGCTTTTACATCGGTCACTCCCATATAAGAGGTTGTAATAATGCGGAGCTCTCCGCCGTTTTGTGTAAAGGTTGTAAGCTCATCCATTATTAAGCGCAGTCCGCTCCATTTAATGAAGGATACCAGCATATCAATACGGTTACAGGATATAATTTCCTTCTTGAGCTCGGTAAACATCTGCGGCTCGTGGATTGCACCAGTAAATAGCGAGCTTTGCGCAATAGATGTTTCAGGACGAATAATCGCTGCCTTTTCATCGAGGGATAAAATACTGTTCTTTTTTTCAAAGAGTGCGAGTAGCTGCTCGGCCCGCTCTGCAACCGTCATTTCATCAAGTTCGTTTTCTTTAGTTTCGTGGATAATCGTAGAAATAATACGGTTTGCCAGCGCTACTTGTGAGCTCACGTCACCGCCATTGTCAGCAACATTATCAAGCCCTTTTTCTACAACTTCAGCAATATATTTTGCCAGCACTTTGGACGCCTCAGCACTATCAATGGGCACAGTAGTAGAAAGCTTGTCCGTAACGGATAGCTCTGTTTCTAATCCCTTATTGATAATTTGCTCATACAGCCCATCATGTAACATATTATAAAATACCTTTCTTTTATTTTTCAATTATCTCCACTATATCATCCATTGTACAATTAAGGGCAGTACAAATCTTCACAAGAACATCGCTGCTGACGACTGCACCGTCTTTGCCCATCTTTGTAATGGTGGCGATGCTGATGCCGGCTTTTTCGGCGAGTTCTTTCTTTTTCATATCACGGTCGATCAGAAGCTTGAACAATTTTTTATAGCTTGCGGCCATTGCATTACACCTCATAGATAGTTATAGTTAGTACATTATATCATTAAAAATCATTATACCACACTCTACTCCAAACATCAACAGTTTTCGGCAGAAAAATACTGCGATTTCAGTATTTTTCAACTTTTTGTTGCAAGTTTTCTATTTCCTCCTTGCTTTTCCGTAATCTCCTTTTCTTTGTCTACTGCGGTGCAAATTTTGACTTGAATCAGGGGTTGTTCAGAGTTATAATAACCGTATAAAAAGCAATCGCCTCTCGAGTGATAACGAAAGGCGTGTAGTGCGTTTTATTCTGCGGAAATCCCTGTTGACCACATAACAGACCACCTACCGTTTCGGAGCACTCGGAAACAGTGGAGATAAGAGTGCCGAAGAGCGCGGTTTTCCGAGCGGAAAGGGGCGGAAAAAGTTATTTTTAGCGGAAATTGCCCTTATAGGTTCGTTTGGGAGCAGGATGCCGCAGGTTCGAGTCCTGTCACCTCGACCATAGCCCTTATAAACCGCATCGTTATGCGGTTTATTTTTTTACTACACGAAAATTACACGAACTATTTCAGAAAAATTTTATCGAGTACACTTACAGCATGTTCTTCTTCGTGTGGATACAAGTGAGAATAAGTGTTCCAAGTCATTTCAACGTTGCTGTGTCCTAATCGCCTTGCTATCTCTTGTATGTTGATACCCTCGCTTGCAAGAAGGGAATAGTCGGTGAATTCCCTTGAAGTATATTGAGATCCTCGGTCGCTGTGCAGAATAATGCCGTTTTTCAGTACCCATGGATGCTGACTTATTGCCTTGGAAAGAGTCTGGATTCCAAGCTTGGCTGTAATATTTTTTCCACTTACGCTCGCAATAACGCAGCCAAATATTTTCTTTTTTTCACCATCAAATATATATATTCCAAAAAATTCGTCATCCGCAGTATCTGAGAATACTCCATAAAATTTATTATTTAATTCATCGTCTTGATATAAATTATCGGTTTTAATCTCATTCATTAATAAGCAATATGCATTTTTACTGTCATATTTTATTTCATGGCTTTCACAGACCGAAAATTTTTCTTTAAGCAGTGATATAGGTCTTTCAGACATATCGTTGCTGATGGAATATCTGTTATTCATTGCAAAATATACATTTGAGGTTATTGAATTGTCTGGTAAGTCGCTTCTGTTTTTGAGTGAATTTCTCTGCTTAAAATACATTTCTTGCCATGGCAGTATAAATATCGGTTTTACGGATAGCTCTTATTGCTGTGAAAACAGCAAGCAGATTGACAACCGATATAATCGTAATTACCGCAAAGGGATAAGTAAGTAAATCAATGTACGGCAAATACGGAATTGTGGACTGTGGCGAAAAAACAACAAATACTATAACAAGTATTGCAGATAAAGAAAAACCGATGATATATCCGGGTATCGTTTTCTTAAGGGCGTCGACAGAGAGCGTCCTGAACAATATACCATTATTTGCACCGATAGCTCTTGCAACGGAAATCTGGCGTATTTTGGATTTTATATCCGTGTTAAGACAGATAAATGCAAACATTGCGGATAGCACAAGATAGATGACAGACGAAATCATAAACGGCATTCTGGTCTTGCTTACTGCATCATCTGTATTATACTTCTGAATTGCAAAATTGCTTATCTGCAATTTTTTCTCATTTGCGAGAGCGGTTAGAATGCCGTCCAGTTTTCTTTCTTCGCTTTCGCTGAGCTTATTGTTGTTGTTCAGGGCAATATAGCTGTATCTGAACTTATCGCTGATACTGTGAAGATATTTATCCGACATAAGAAGATAAGAACCGTTTGTAAACATGGTCGGGATGCCAAAACTGTTTTCATCGGCAACGGTAGCTCTGTCGGTTACTTTTATATGCTTTGTGATTATTTCCGGAATATAACCGCTGTCCACATCATTCGATATTATTTCATCGGGTATGATCATGAAGCTAAGATCAAATTCTTCTCCGTTTTTTATTTCACTGTTTACCGAAACAATGCGTTCTCCGTTGTCGTACTCAGATTGTGTAATATCAAGCGATGGGAAATTTTCTTTGAGAGTGCTGTAGTCCATTGAACCTACACCACAACAGTAAACCTTATCAAAATTGCCGACATCGGTTTTAGCAATTGCCTTTCTGAGTTCATCGGTTACATTCATATCTTCAAAACCGGCATCGGAAGGTACTGCGTTTTTATTGTTTGTGAATATGTAAGCGTTGATATTTGTCGTCATTCCTTTTGCCATAACGGTGAGATTATACTGAGAAGCCAGCTTTTCAGTTTCACGTTCAGTAAAGCCATTATATGACGGATAACTGTATGAGAAGTAATCCCGGTTCATATAACCGCCGCCGATAAAATAGACATAATCGTAATTCCGGTTGTTCATGTCAGTGTTTTCAATGTAACCTATAGTATGCTGATCAGCCAGAAACGAACCGCCCGTTACAAGAAGCATAAGCGAAGCCAGCACTATGCTGTATGCCGCTTTAGACGTAACGGCATTTTTAGAAACCGTCCTGCTCCATAAATAAAAGAACGAAACTTTTTCTATATTGCCTATTTTGATTGCTTTTATCTTGTTTTTGCTGCTTTTGAACAGAATGTGGTAAGCGAAAAATATCATTACCGAAACAAATGCAGACAGGGATAATATTGCAAACAGATTTCCCGACAGATTAAATCTGAAAAGAGAGTTTTTAACCGTTATCATGTTGATAAGTTCTGTCACCGCAAATACCAATCCGACTGAAACAACAGATGCAATAACCGAAATAAACATTCCCTGCCACAAAAGCACACGTTTTACAAGAACGCCTGTTGCTCCGATATTTCTGAGAATTTCGTTGTTGCCTTTTTCAGAGTTAATAAGAAGCGACACGCAGATATACACACCGAAGAAGATTCCTACTATAATTGCTACGGCAGATATATATGAAAAAACCGTATCGGCATTTGAGCTATAGTAAGAGTTATAAAATCTGACGCTTTGTTCGTCGTTGACAGAAAAACCATCGCTTGAAAAAAACGGAATATTATAGTTTTCGTCAAGTTCCGCATAGTAATTGCAAACAGCGTTCGATACTATGTTTTTTTGCAGATAATCATTTTGTTTTCCGCATAGGATACGAGGAAAAGCTCTTGCAAATCCGCTGTTGTCACCGGCAACAAGTTGATGTTCTCCGTTTGTGAACAGGCTGTAATAATCGTTGACAGTACCTGTTATCACAAATTCGCGCTGTCCCGGGCTTTCGGAAGTCATATCAAGAGTGACTGTATCGCCGATATTTACGTTCAATATTTCAAGCATACTGTCAGTAACGGCAATTTCATTTTTATTTTCGGGTAGCTTTCCGTTTATAAGTTTCACGCTGAGAGAATCACGAGCAATCTCATCTGCATATCCTATGCAGTATTCATCGTTCTGTAAATTTGTATATCCTGTTATGCCAATGAAACCGCAATACCGCTCGGCAAGGGAAGAGTAGTCTACATCTTCTCCTATGTTGAAAAACAGTCTGCTGTAATTGCTTTTTGAGCTGTTTGCCTGTAAAAATCCTCCGAAATTTGAAATGCTACTGTTTATCGGAATCATAACCGCCGATGAAATCAGTATAGAGCAACAAAAGCAAATCAGAAGAAATTTAGGCAAATGACGGCGTATATAATTAAAAGCTATATATAATGATGCCATTCAGTCCTCCGATATTTCGCCATCGCTGATAGTTATTATACGTCCCATTCTGTCTGCGACAGATTTATCATGGGTAACCAGTATAAGTGTACATCCGTTGTCTGCGCAAAGCTGAGTGAGCAGATCAAGTACATCTTCGCTCGATTTTTTGTCGAGATTACCTGTAGGCTCATCGCAAAGCAATATAGACGGCTTTGTAATAAGTGCTCTGGCTATCGCCACTCTTTGCTGTTGTCCACCTGAAAGCTCGGATGGCAGATGCGATAACCTGTCGGAAATTGAAAGCTTATTGCAAATATCCGACAAATATTTCTTATCAATTTTCTTATGTGCCAGCTTCAATGGCAGAATAATATTCTGATACGCTGTCATTTCGGGAATGAGGTTGTATGCCTGAAAAACAAAGCCGATGTTTTCAAGTCTGAACTTAGCCAGTTCCTTTTCGCTCATTGAAGTGATATTTTTGCCGTTTATTACGATTTCTCCGTTGGAGGCTGTTGTGATGCCGCCTACCAATGTCAAGAATGTACTTTTTCCTGAGCCTGAAGCGCCTGTTACAGCCACAGATTCTCCGGTATGTATTTCTATGTTGCAATTTTTGAGTGCCCGTACGGCGTTGTCGCCTACTCCGTAATTTTTACAGAGATGATTCGTTGTGATTATATTAGTGTTTGTCATATTGCTCCTTTCAAAATAAAAAGAAATTGTTAAAAATAATCCCTTTACAGCATAATTATACAAAATACCCGATGATAATCAATGGCTTTTTCCCAAACTGTATGTTTTTCTTCCTGAAATGCAAAAATTGCAACAAAAATCCCCGAAATTGTGCTTTTCGGGGATAAAATAAGATATTCACTTGTCAAAGTGTCAATTTATTAATCTGATAATTTCAACCAGACATCCGCTATAAATTGTCCGTTCTTTTCATAGAAGGATGTCATACCGTTATATTTTTCGGCAAGCATTTTTACGCTTGCCACACCAAAACCGTGAGCTGTTTTGTCTTTCTTTGTGGTTATGAGCATTGGGTTGCTTTCGAGGACGGATTTTTCGATCTGATTTGCAACTCTGATACAATAATAATTGCACTGTACGGACAGCTCGAGCAATATTTCTTCACCGTGTGATCGGACACTCCCTTCTATCGCATTTGTGGTGAGATTGGTAAGAATAACGCTTATATCAGCCGCTGAAAAGCGACTTATATCCGATGACATCACATTCGTCCTGAGCGTTATGCCGGAAGCGGAGCATTTGCTGTTCAAAAAAACAAGTATGGCGTTGAGCATTTCATTATCAGTGTGTACGGGTATATTTATATCCGCCTGAGAAATGCCCGCATTTTCAAGGAAAGATAAAGCCTGCTCGCTCTTACCGCTTCTGATAAGTTCGCTGACCGTGCCTAACTGACCTTTGATGTCGTGGCGTATCTTGCGTAGTTCATCATACATTCTGCGCATTTCATCAAGATTGTTAGCCTGCTCATTTATCTGAACGAGTAGCATGGATTTTTTGATGTTTTCTTTATGCTCGCGAGAAATTCTTACCAGCATATAGAATGATATTATGTTTATTATAATAAGTCCCGCCACTGTCAGTGTGAAAAAGAGTATCTTATTTGCGCTTCCTAATTTAATTCCAAGTTCAATTTTGTAAATACATATACCACTGAGCAGTGTAGCGGCAAAAACGGCACTGAATGCAATCCATTCGTTGCTATGCAGTTCGGTTTTGTTCTTACGGGTGAGAAGCAGTATCAATCCGAGTAAACCGAACAGAACGACTTTTGATATAATAAGAATTACAATGCGCTGAGAACTGCTACTGTCGCCGACAGCTTCCGCCGGGGATTGCGACATAAAATTTCCCGACAGGGTGTAAATACTTATTGCAACTAGCATGAGTGTAGTTTCTGCTATTACCGGGAACAGAATATGACAAAGAAGTGTACCGTGCAGAAACAAGCGGCAATATAGTATAAGCAAAATTATAAATCCTGGTGTGCACAGAAGAAACTTATCAGGCAGTATGTTTGAAAGAAATGATGTGAATGCTGTTGTAATTACGACTGTGGCAACAAATGCCGAATATTTCTTTATGCCTGTATATTTTGCACCGAAAAAAGATGTAAGGAACCACAGGATAATAACATTTTCGCAGATTGTTGCAATAATTTCTGTAACGGTTGAAAGTAGTCCCATACTAATCCCTCGCAAATTTTATCATAGCCTGCTTGATTTCTTCGGTTTTTGTTCTGCTGACAGGGAGCGAGCTGTTATCGGTAAGGATAATATTATTGCGTTCTACCGAAAAAATGAAGCGTGTATTTACAATGAATGATTTATGTACGCGGATAAATCCATAAGCCGATAAGGCTTTTTCTGTTTCCGATAATGATCTGGTCGTTCGAATATCGTTATCTGTTGTATGTATAACGACCTCGTGCCCGTATGCTTCGATATACTTTATTTTGTTATACGGCAGAGAAATCAGTTTACCCTGAAAGGTAAAAGTGTAGCATTGCCCTGATTTGGAAAGATAATTATCAAGGCGGATAACAGCTTCTTCAAGTTCGCTGTCAACATGGCTTTTTCTTAAGAATCCGAACGGCCTGTATTTAAACGATGAAAACACAAAGTCGTCATGATTAGTGACAAAAATGACAGGGATTGACGTTTTTGAAGAGTTGATATACTGTGCAACATTTTCACCGTTTACTCCGGGCATATCAACATCAAGAAAAACAACGTCAAAACGGTTTAATGGATCATTTAACGCAGTGATTAACTCAGAGCCGTTAAAAAACGGTGTAATATTATATTTAATTTGGCTTTTATTCAGTACTGTCGAAAGCTTTTCGCTCATTATTTCGTTGAAAAGCTCATCGTCATCACAAATTGCTATCTCCATGTTTATCCTCGAATACATATTACTTTGACAAAATTTTACCATCAATTTCTTGCGTTGTCAAGGATTAAGCCAAATGTAATGTGGACACATAGCGCAGATTTATTATAGAAAATCAAGAACAGAAAACGGCGATTTACGAGAATTGGAGTTGCGGTTCTTCTGCAATATACTTTGTTAAAATGCATAATCCTTGACACAATTTATTACCTGTGATAGAAATGGAAACAGCAGATACAATCGAATTATCAGGCAACACTTCACGAAAAGAGGATAACATTATGGCAACACCCGATTTTTTATTCCCGGCAGACGCATAATAGGACACCAATTTTGATACAATGCGTATCTTGATTGGTGTCCGTTTTCTTTATCCGAAAATCCTTGTTTAATGGGATTGGTCGACACAATTTAACGAAAGAAGGCTCTGCAACGATCTCAAAACGGTCGCTGCAGAGCCAGTTTGATTTTCTCAGGCTAAACCTTTTAACGATTGGTATGTAGATATGTCCACTTTTTTAGGTGGTATGTCCATATTCGCATTCACTGTTTCGAAGCCCGGCCATCAGCCTTTGATATATGCTGTCGGCATACAGATCGTTTTCATACTGAAGTTCACCGAGTGGGCTTAAATTTATGTCCCGTCTGCAAGCTACAGCTTTACCCATTTGTGATTAAGAACAAGTGGGTTATGCAACGATCAATTCCAGCACCTGACTGCGGCCCATCTGTTACTTTTGAAATGAATTGCTCATAACTTGCCACCGGCAAAAAGGCACTCTTAATTCGACAGTAGTCATCCTCCGTAACATCCAAGGTTTGATTTAGAACATCAAGTCCTGAAGCAAGCACGGCTCCTTTGAATAACTCATACATAGCAAACTCTCCACTTCACCGAAAATATCGTCGTCTAAGCAAGTATACCCGCAGAGTACAGTTTTGTTTTCTGTGTTACATTGCGGTCTGTTAGATAATACTTTGACGTATTGCAGATATTTTCCTTTGCCGGACGATGTGTTTTGTGTGCTTGCCATTAGGATTGCGTATGTTACTCTATATTTTTCGGGATTATTCGCGCTTACACAGTTCTTTTTTCAGAACCAAACATATCGGGGCGAACATTATTCTATCCCATCCTCAGCTTTCTTAATTCTAACCGCAAGATACTCTCTTGTGGGCAAATCAATTCTGAAACGTCCCTTAAAACTTCCGACATTCTCAACAGTCATGTTCCATGTGTCTATAATGTCGACGGTGTATATATTATTATCGTCAATATGATAACATCTGAATCCCGGACGCGAAATCCCGTGATAAAACAGGTGATAACCGGTTTCATCAGCTAGATTTTCATCTTCCGGAACCACACATAGCTCGTCCCATTCCATGTTTTTGGGTCGCAATCCGCCGTCCGGAGCTTCCTCAAGTATTTTTCGCATAAAAGCTATTCTTTCCGGGCTGTCACCTTTAAGCTCTCCGCCATGAGACCACCATACCGCCTTATCGTCTATGTAGGTTTCGCCATGACCACCGTAGCCGCCGCGGCAAAGTGCTTCCCAGAACCTCCGAACAAGCTCTTGCGGCGAAATATTGCCCCACGCATACTGAATATTTCCCTCGTATAGCATTTCGTCAATTACTATCGGTTTGCCATAGCTTTTTCTCCACTCGGATGTTCCCTCCGGAGAACGCTGAATGCTGCAGTGCGTTATCCATGACTTTGTATGATCGTAAAACTGATTACCGTTATGTATTGATCGCAGGTGATCATACGGGTCGCTTTCTACGATTATCTGCGCATATTGTTCCCAGTCCTCAATGCTCTTGTTTTTTATCAGGTCATATTCATTAGCAAATGACCACCATACATTTCTGAAAGCCGAAAACCTTGCCGCTGTGTATTTCAGATAAAGTTCGTTTTGCTCCGGTGTCATTGTTGAGAAGCCCCAGCGGTCATACGGGTGAAAGAGGATAATATCTGCCTCAATACCCAGCTTTTGAAGCTCGGTGATACAGTATTCAATATGCTGAAAATGCTTGGGGTTAAATCTCTCAAAATCCCAGTTGTTGCCCTTGGAATCCGGAGTGTAGCCCCACACATTGTCCTCTGTGATAGCACTTCCGTCAACCGGAGTGCCCTCGTATGGATAGGAGCGCGGCTCACGTGAATTGTAGCAGTAGCTTTTAGGAAATACGCAGAAACGTAACTTGTTGAACGGGGAATTTCTCAGAGTTTCAAGAGTTTGTGCGATAAGGTCATCGCTTTGCAGATTCCATACATAACAGGTCGTGCCGACAGGATAATAAGGTGTTCCGTCGGAATACTGAAAATGATATTTGTTATGTACCTTTACGCAGCCGTGATTATTTTCCGACGGCGGCGTGACAGAAAAAGTTCCTTCGTATTTACTGTCAGAAAAATTCCCGCAGACCGTAAAATGGTATTCTTCCTCAAACGATGGCATGAATCTAACTTTGTATATTCCGTTCCCATCGTAAAAACCATTTACGGTTTTGCGCTCGGAATCGCTTTCAAATAGCGCAGTGATACTGCGTTCCAGAAATGGGTTGCCAGCGGTGGTTCCCTCGGAGCAAAACTCGAAAACGCCCCATTTTTCAACTGATTTTGTATAATTCATAATGGTTCCTCCAATGCCTTTACACATAAACCGACGGATCACTGTGCTGGTGGAATCCGTCGGTTTTGATTTTGAATATCACAGTTAATCTGATTTATGGCGCTGAATAAGTAAATGTTATTTCCAGCGTCGAAAGTATCTCATTGTCTTTGACGGAAAGAACAGTCGCGGACAGACCGGAATTGTCGCCATCGGCACATCTGCAGTCATCGGGGATAGATGTTACCCACTGGTTATAGAGGTTTACTCTCGTGCAGTTATCGTCGTCGGAACAGGTATATTCCTTGCCGGATAGCTCACGGACTTCGCCGTTTACCTTAACCTCATCAATAGAGATAGTATAATCCGGGAAGAACTTCTCGCCGTTGTAAATCCCGAGAGCCGAGAAAAGCACTCCCTTTGGAATACCGCAATTTGAGAAATCCAGACTGACGGTGTAGGTTCCCTCACCGGTTATCACAGCATTGTTTGCAACGATACCCAAGGTCATATCCGTCGGGTCGTACTTGTTGCCGACACAGTACTGAACTGAAGAATCAAGACTCTGGTACATTATCCATGCCACTGCGGTATCATCAGAAGCCGGAATGGATACGCCCGCCATAAATTCGTCTTCAGCCGCCTTTGTTGACTTGTCCATTCTCTCCCTTGCGGCAGACTGAATCTCGGAATAATCCTTGCCTTCTTCGGTCGAAGCGCGTCTGTCGCTGTACAGCTTTGCTATGTTTTCATCGGTAGTTTTTCTGAGGGCCCTTTTGTAAAAATCGCTGCAGTCCCAGAGGACGGGGCAGTAATTATACAGGTCGCAGTTATCCAGAAGATTGGCGTAAAACTTATCCCTATCGGGTTTATTCGCCGCACCCATAACGGCATATTCGCCTATAACCACGCCGTATCCCCGGTCTGTGAATTTAGTCAGCATCTGAAAAAGGGAATTCTGCTCCTCGTAATCGCCTGGAGTTCCCCACCGTTTTGCATTGCCGTCACTGCAATAGTCCCACGGCGTGTAATAATGTACTGAAAGCAGAAGCTTGTCCTTTGCAGTGTCCTCCGGCATTTGGTATCTGTCATCGCATGTTTTCCTGAAGTCGGTGTTGTACCCTGCGATAAGCAGGAATCTGTCTGCATTTTTGCCGCCGGTCGAACGTACCAGCTTAACAAATTCGCTGTTAATTCTGTTCGTTGTTTCGTAGCATTCGTCCTCGCTGAGAACTCCTTCTGTTCCGGTGACGTCGCTATCGTTGAGTCTGTGACAAAGTTCCTCATTTGCAGATTCAAATATCAGCTTGTAGGAATAATCGGAAAAATGCTCGGATATCTGCGTCCACATGGACTTATAAAGTGCCATTCCTTTTTCACGAACTGCCTCGTCGGCGGAGCCGAACATTCCCCACCAGCTTCCGTCCCAGTGTTCATTCAGTATAACATACATATCAGCGTCAAGAGCATAATTGACTACCTTATCGACACGGTTCATGAGCCGCTCGTCAATGGTGTAATCTCCGCTCTCGTAATTTATGCCATTGGTCCATGCCACAGGAATGCGGAGAGTATCGAAGCCCATAGCTTTCATATCGTCTATCATATCCCTTGTGGTGACGGGCTGTCCCCATAGCGTTTCAAAGGAAGTGGGGTCTACCCCTAACTCCACATAGCTTTTGTGATTGTATGCCTCCAGCGTGTTGCCGAGGTTTATTCCGTTGCCCATGAGCCGGATAACCTCCGTTGCGGTAAGGTCGTTTCCGGACACATTGTCATCCGTAATACTATTTGTGGTACATCCGTTCAATAACATTGAAATAACCAATCCTATGCTTCCTATAATTTTAACAGCAGAAACACGGTTCATTGAAGATCCTCCCAAATTATGATTTTCTCACCTTAATCAAGGATAAGCCCACTTATTTCAAGATTGTAGGTTATTGATGTAAAGGGAACTTCCTCACCGTTTTTTATGAGCGCAAAACGGTAGCCTATCCAGTCGACAGTGGTTTTTGCGGCAACTATTCCGCATTCCTTGGTGCCGTAAACCACGGAACCTATCTCAGCGCCCATCCAGCCGTTAGCAAGTCCATTTGCGGAGCTGCTTGTCGGGTCAAGCTCTGCGTTTACAGGGACTTCAACGATACCGTTTTCCGTTTCAAGACCTACGGACTTGACAAGTACCTTGTATTTCGCGTCCGGGTCAACGTTGATGAAACCGAAGTTAAGCAACTCGCTCTCTTTTTCAAATGAGGTGGACTTCACGGAATACTCACCGTCACCGGTCATTTCGAGATATGCCGACGGACTTGGACCGGGATTTACAGCCTGACCGGTAAGTATAAGAGTTTCGTACTTTATCTCGGTATCTGAGATGTTCTCCTCGGGACGGAGTTCCTCGTTGCCCTTTGTGAACTGCCACGATCTCAGTTCAATATCCGCACCGGAAAATACCAGATAGATATTGTGATTTCTGCCGTCAAACTTACTGAATTCAGTAGAACGAACCTTAGCATAATCAGCGTTGTCAAATTCAATGTAAGATACTGCCTTGCCGGAAATGCTGTCAAGGCGAACCTCGATTCTGCCCTTGCCTTTAACATCAGCGGTGAAAGCGGAAGCACCATAACCGAAATCCGCACCTCTTACATAGATCCATGAGCCGTTTGCCTTGCTCTTTGCGGCAGGGTCGTTACCATCTGTGTACCCTATATCGGCAGACGTAAACATAACTGCGCCGCTGTTTTCAGCGTAGGGGTCAAGAAGCTTTATCTGAGATACGCCCTGACGCGTTGCGGCTGTTATCGGGATCTCTCCGTCAGCCGCATTCATCGGGAGATAATCAACCATAATGCTGCGGTAACCTGCTGTGCCGCCTGTCAGTTCTTCAAGAAGGAGCGTGTGGTGGACAATGTAGTTCGTTCCCTGAAACTCGCAGAAATGCGTGTGATTGTTGCCCCAGCGCATTCCGGATTCGCCGTTGGCATTCTGACCGGAATTGTAGAAATATGCACCCTTGTATTCCCAACTGTCTGCGTCAAGGGGAGTTTTTGTGGTCATGTATGCCATACTGCATGTAGGCGGCTCAGGAATGTCCTTGCGATCCCACTTGTTGCGGTTCTGCCAGTCGTTGCAGTAGGTGTAATAATAGGTGCCGTCGATGTAATTCAGCTCGCTTGCCTCCAAGAAATACGGGGCGTCAATAGAAACGAACTCGCTGTCAAACGAAAGCATATCCGCACCCAGACGTGCTACCTTAGGCACATTGGTATGTACAACACCGCCGTCTGCAGCATTTCCGCCGCCAAAAGTAAGCCAGCCTGTGCCGTTTTCATCAATGCATACGCCCGGATCGAACGGCGCAGGGCAATTCTCAAGCCCCGGCATATTCTGATAAACCAGCGGTTCGCCGAGAGGGTCAGTCCACGGACCTACCGGGTCGGTGGAGGTAATAACTCCCACACCGCCGCCGGCGTTGGAGAAGTACAGATAGAAGTGCGTAAGACCGTCTTCCTCAACGCGGGAAGCAATTGACGGTGCCCATGAATTTGTTATCCACGGCGCTATTTTGTCGACTTCTATCCTGCCGTGGTATATCCAGTTCACCATATCATCGGTGGAAAATACCACAAGCGATTTGATATGGGCGTAGTCGTTCTTTGTTCCCTCTTCCGACTGCTGTTGGTCGTTCGTGCCGTAAACGTAAAGCCTTCCGTCATATTCCACTGCGGTGGGATCGGCGCAGAATATACTCGGCGAAATGGGATTGGCATTACGCTCGTTTTTGTAGACATTTCCGCTTACCTCGTCGATTATTATTCCGTTGTTAAGGCTGTCGATTATTGTTTCGTTGTCAGGTTTGTCGCTTGTTTCCGCTTTGCTCACACTGTCTACGCTGTCGGCAGAGCTTTCTGTCTGCACAGGTGAATCATTCGAGCCGTTCTGCTCGGAACAGCCGGAAACAAGCAGCATAGCAGCTGTACAAATCAAAGCCGTTATCTTCTTGTTCATAGTTACTCCTTTCATTCAGCCTGCCATCTTTCAAGGCAGATGTCCTTGCTTGAAAATGCAAAATATACATTGTGAATTCCTGTTATTTTTGTGGGAAGAACCACAGGAATTTTATCAAATCCATCATTTGCGAGTTTGATCACTCCCAACGGTTCGGCATTTCTGTCATCAAGACGAATCTCGATAACACCCGTGCCCTTTGCGGTAACGAGCAGCTTTTCTGTGCCCTTGCCGAAATCCACGCCCTTTATGTAAGTCCATGCACCCTCTGACAGCGACTTCACAGCCATTTTGCCGGTGGATATCTGTTCGTACCACATATCTGCGCAGGTGAACATCTCCGCACCGCTGTGAGCTTTATACGGGTCGAGCGGCTGAGTCTGCGTAACGCCTTCGCGTGTTGCCTTTGTGACGGGGAATTCCGTATCCGTGTAAGGCAGCAGATCCACGCACATACAGCGGAATCCTCCCTTTGTTTTCGTACGCTCCTGAATGTGAAGTGTGTGGTGAAGAATGTACTTTGTTCCCTTATATTCGATAAGGTGGGTGTGATTGTTGCACCAGTCCATTCCGGAATCACCGGCGTTTAGGAAGAATCCGCCCTTGAACTGCCAGCTTTCCGGGTCAAGGGGAGTTTTGCTCGTCATACAGCCCATGCTGCATGTTCCCGGCGCCGGAATGTCCGTTCTGTTCCAGTTTTCTCTTGACTGCCAGTCCGTGCTGTATGTGTAGATAAAAGTTCCGTTTTCGTAGTTCAGCTCGCTTGCCTCGAAGAAATACGGAGCGTCTATCGGAACAAAATCGCTGTCAAACGAAAGCATATCCTTTCCCAACCGCACTATCTTAGGTACATTTGTGTGCAGCGTATTACCGTCAGGTGGGGTACCTCCGCCGAACGCAAGCCAGCCTGTGCCGTTTTCGTCGATGCATACTCCCGGGTCAAAGGGCGCAGGACAGTTTTCAAGCCCCGGCATATTCTGATAGATTAGCGGCTTTCCGAGAGGGTCGCTCCACGGTCCGAGAGGGTGTTCCGCCGTAAGCACTCCTACACCGCAGCCGCTGTTCGAAAAGTAAAGGTAAAAATGAGTTTTTCCATCCGCCTCAACTCTGGAAGTTACGGACGGCGCCCATGAATTCACTATCCAAGGCGCAATTTTTGCGACGTCTATGAAGCCATGGTATTCCCAGTTCACCATATCGTCAGTTGACAGCATAACGATGGATTTTATGTGAGCATAGCCGTTCTTTCCGTCATCGCCGACTGCCTCGTATTCCTGATGGTCGTTAGTGCCGTAAATATAAAGTCTGCCGTTGTACTCAACGCCTGTCGGGTCGGCGCAGAATACATTCGGCGAAATTGGATTAGCTGTATTTTCCAGCTTGTAGCAATTTTCGCTTATTTTCATTAGCATCACCTCATTGTTTTTTTTGCAACACCGCGCAAAAACCATTTATTGGATTTTGTGCGTGTCTTGCTTACATTTTTTTCGTCATATTGCACAATACACGCACAATCTTTGCCCGGTATTGCTTTTATTTTATTATACACATTGTAATGTAGAAATTCAACAGCATATATTCGTTTAATCCACTTTTTAGTCATAATATGCACTTTTGCTCTTGACTTTAGTGCGGAATTAAGCTATACTGTAAACGGGGTGATATTATGCGCAGAAGAATAGCGGTCATTACCGCAAGAGCCGACGCGTCCGAACAGCGCGATATACTATATGGAATATCCGAAGCCGCATTCCGGAAAGACACCGATGTTGTGGTTTACTCAAACATATACAACCACTGGCAGGACGATAATCTGCTGAATTATGAGAACATAATTTACTCCCTGATTGAGCCGGATTTATTTGACGGCGTTATTGTCACAGCCGAGGCATTCCGGGATATAAAAATAATCAACGATACAATCGATAAAATAAGAGCTGCAAAAATCCCCGCCATTGTTATTGACGGGGAGTTGGATGGATTTAAGAGCATTTATTCCGACGATGAAACCGACATGGAGAAAATGACGGAACATCTGATAACGGTTCACGGTTTCACGGACATCGACATACTGACGGGAAGCAGGGACAATGCCGCTTCGCAAAAGCGTCTGAACGGCTGCAAGCGCGCATTCGGAAAGCACGGAATAAGCTTTGATAATATCAGAGTGTATTACGGAAACTTCTGGAACGATTCAGGCGAGGAACTTGCCCGGCGGTATCTCAGCGGTGAAATTCCGCGACCTCAGGCGGTGATATGCACCAACGATTTCATGGCGTTCGGGCTGTGTGATGTTCTTTCGGAGGCAGGAGTGGATATTCCCGGCGAGCTGACAATAACGGGCTACGACCTGACCGGTGGCGACCATACCGCAGGAAGAATATATCACTATCCGCTGCTGACGACTTACCGCAGAAACCGCCGTAAAATGGGACGGGACGCTGTGGATGCTATTCTCGGCGGCAGTCCTATTCAAGACAATTCCGACAGGTTCGTAAGCGGAAACACCTGCTCCTGCGGCGTCTGCCGTTTGCATCTTTTAGATGAGCTTGTTGCGGAAAAGATAGACCAGTATCACACCATTATGAGCACCGTGGCGCAGTTTTCCGGCAGGCTCACCACATCGCGTACTCTTGAGGAATACACCGGAGCGGTAAGCGAGTTTTTCTACCTGCTGCACGGCGCTGACAGGCTGTTTCTGTGCCTTGACAGCGCATGGAACAGTGAACGTTTCAACGGTGGTGAGTTCCTGTGCTGTGCGATAGGTAACGATTATTCAGAACCTCCGATAAAGTTCAGCAGTGGCGAAACTCCAGTGCCTTTCATTACGGAGCACGATTCCCCTGCGATTTTCTATGTGAATCCCGTGTGCTTTCAGACAAGGCTTTACGGGTATACGGTGCTGGAATACAACCGCCCGGCGAGCTATGATTTCAGCTTCCGCGACTGGAACAAGACTGTTGCGGATACGCTGGAATTTCTGCGAATGAAGAATGATATCCACTATCTCACGCAATGCCAGCGGCAATCCGCACTGTATGATTCGCTGACGGGGTTCTACAATCTTCGTGAATTTGAAAGCATTGTGGAGGAAGCCGGGCATAACTTCTGCATTCAGGCAGTAAGGCTTAGTTTCCCGGACGGCGGAGAATACCTGTTTGGCGAAAACCACCACAGCGATATAATCGCAGAAACAGCGTCAGCAATAAAACGTGTATGCACTCAGCATGAAATATGCTGCCGGACCGATGACAACACATTTCTTATTCTGTTCAAAAGGGAAAACGGAATGTTTCCTGAGAAACTGAAAATATCGCTCCACAACGAGGTTTATTCACGGCACGATGAACGGCAGGTTATTATCACATACCACGGTTCCGATAACACGCTGGTCGAAGAACTGCGCTCAGCCGTATCGCTGGATGCAGAGCACGATGTCGGTCTGATAAGCGAACGAAGAAGACTTCCGCATTATAACGAGCTTGCCGACATAAGGGACAGGATAATTTCAATGCCTAATAAGATGCCTAAGCTTTCGGAAGTCAGCAGAAAAATGTGCGTCAGCGAGGGGCATTTCCGTTTGATTTACCGGCAGTGCTTTGATGTAAGTTACAACCGCGACTGCATAAATTCAAGGGTAATGAAAGCCTGCTACTTACTGTATTCTACCGCCATGAGCATCTATGCGACAGCAGTAAGCTGCGGTTACGATGATGAAAAATTCTTCTCACGGCAGTTCAGGCAGGTGACCGGATTTTCTCCGGCAGAATACAGAAAAAAGATACTGCAGTGACGGCAAGAATATTGTGATGATCAATAAACGACAGGCCGAGGCGGTGTAAAAAAATAAGACTGCCATCTCAAAAAGCGAGCTGCAGGAAAAGCTTTTTTCACAGGCGGTAGAGCAACTCACAGCAAAAGGACTGATCCTAAAAAAGGAACTATAGTAGATTCAACGATAATAGCAGCGCCGACTTCCACAAAAAACAAGGAACGCAAACGCAACTCTGACGCACAAGGGGAACACATGGTATTTCGGCTTTTAGCGCACGGGCTAAACGTTCCTTTTGTTCCTCATTTAAAACCGAATATCAACGGCTTCCGGTATAACAATACCGTTATGTCACATTTATCCGCTTCTCTGAACTTTAGCTTTGCGTATTTACAAATTCAGACATAATAAAAGGGCTGCTGCGGCAACCCTCAGAATGTTGAAAAAGTCAAGCAGAAACACTTGTTTTTTTTTACTGCACGAATTAATTAATTTGTACCTTTCGCAATTTCTCCATCCGAAAGCTCGATGACACGCTTACAGCGAGCGGCAATGTCTTTGTCGTGGGTTACGATTATGATGGTTTTTCTCGACATATTGAGGCGTTCGAAAATCTGCATTATTTCATCTGCGGTCATGCTGTCAAGTGCGCCTGTCGGTTCATCGGCAAGGATTATCTGTGGTTCGTTTACCACCGCTCTTGCTATGGCTACTCTTTGCTTCTGACCGCCGGACAGTTTGTAGGCAGGCGTGTTTGTTTTATCGGACAGTCCGACGCTTTTTAATACATCGTTTATCGCCTTTTCCTTATTGATGGGCTTATCTGTGTATATAAGAGGGATATTTATATTCTGCTTTACCGTGTACTTTTCGACAAGGGCGAAATCCTGCATTACAAAGCCTATATGACTGTTCCTGAGCTTTGCTTTTTCACGCTCCGGTATGGAAGATACTTTTTTGCCGTCAATATAATAATCGCCGTCCGTTTGCTTGTCGAGAAGTCCGAGAATATTAAGAAGCGTTGATTTTCCGCTTCCGCTTTTTCCGATTATTGCGACAAGCTCGCCCTTGTTTACTTCAAAGCTGATATTTTTCAATGCTTGAACCTGTGTGTCACCGTCACGGAAAGTCTTTGATATGTTGTCGAGTCTGATCATTTACTTTTCCTCCTTTATCTGCATTATAAGCGGTTTTCTCTTAATGCTCACCATAACCGGTACAACGGCTATCACTGCCGTTGCAATGCCTGTCAGCATAAAAACAAGTGTTGTACGGAGTGACATAAATATAAGAGATGAAACAACAACACCGACAAGGTTTATAATCAGCACTTCGGCGCTTATCCTGAGCAGGATATCCGACTGTGAAGCGCCGCAAATCATGTGTATGAGCAGTTCACGGATATTTTTTCTGACATAGAGCAGGGTTGACTGTATCATTGAAAATACCGCAAGAATAATGATTATTGATGATATGACGATGAGTGAAATATCGGCTTTTGCAGAAACAAGGTCAATAAGCTGCCTTGTTTCATCGGCAGATATGAAGTTATATGTATTCATGCCGTTTTCTGCGGCGTAATCATTTATTGCGGCAAGGTCGGATTTATCATCGGCATAGATAAGTGAGGTGGGGTAATCAATGCCTTGTGCTTTCATGCTTTCAATGCTCATGACAGGTATAAATACATCGTCGTCGGCGGAAATGATAGAGCTTTTGTCGCCTTTCAAAAAGGTTGTTTTCATGCCGCTTTTCAGTATACCGACTACCTCATATTTATCAAGGTACAAGTCGCCGATGTTATAGTCGTTTTCAAAGTCACTGCCGAGAACTACGGGCGGATTATCTGACAGATCTTTGCCGTATTCTGTATTTTGGAACAGCCGTCCTTTACTTACTTCAAAGCCGAATATATCAAAGTAATGCTCTGTAATTACCGTCAGAGAATAGTCTGTGCCGTCTTTTTCTTCACAGAATTCGGAACGCCCCTCGGTTTTATAGTTTTCGGCTATGTAATAGCTGAGGTTTCTTTCCTTTTCTATGTCGTCATAATCAACCACTATTCCGCCGTCGGTGTAAATATCGGGGTTTGACGGGCTGTAGCAGTTTTTGGGAAAATCAAAGCCGTCAAGGGCATTCACAGTTACAGTTTTATATGCGGTGATACTGCAAAGATCGCCTATAACAAAGAATGCTACTATCATCTGGAATGTAAGAAGCAGGCAGGAAAGCAGGTTCGATTTTATATCGAAAAGAATTATTTTTATAAGCTGCTTGTTCATAACACTCTCCTTAACGAAATGACCTGTTCGTGCGAATACTTGTCACTCAGACTGTAGGAAATTATACCGCCGATAAGAAGAATGAACGCCACGGATATAAGTCCTGCGGAAATTCTGATATTGCCGAGATAATAAGAAACGGCAGGAATAAGAGTAAGAAGCAGTGTGACAATAAAGCCGATAAGTATGCCGACTGCGGAGATCATAAGGAAATTTATGAATATCATTTTTTTAATGTCCGCATCATCTGCACCGCATATACGGCGAGCCATTATTTCGGAGCGCTTGGAGTTTATCCATGACCATGTGAACACGCCCGAATTCATAAGAATAAGCAGACCGATAAGCAATATTGCAATGATGATAACTATATTGCCTGATGTAAAGAGATTGCTTTTTCCCGATATCTTGGATATATCATCGGTTCTGATATTGGTATCGGGATTTTTCCCGGTTATATCTGATTTTATGCTTTCGGTGACTGAGGGCGTTTTATCTTTGTTGTCAATTATAAGCGTCAGGCCCGAAAACCGCACCGTGCTGCCGCTGAGCTTATCAGATTGCAATATGAAATCGCTGTCTTTACCTCCGTATATGTTGATACTGCTGACGGTGTAATTCTGTCCGATGAAGTTTATCGTTTTTCTTCCGTTTATCGTCATACAGTACGGCTCAAGTTCGGGCTTTATCACGGCGGTCGGTGCGCTGTTTTCAGAAGATGTTTTTTCGTAGTCAAACAGGGCGTAGCCGGAATTGTATTCGATTACGAGTTTTATTGCACCGACAGCTTTATACTTTGACAGTATATCGCCTATATCGCTGTATGTGAGGGCGCTTTCGGAGTTGTGGTCCTGATTGACTGTTATTATTTCTGCATTATCTGAAAGTCTGCCTGCGACGCCTGAGCTTACTGAATTTAAAAACATGGAAATGAGAAAAGTGCAAAGAAAATACGTCACGGCAAAGAATGTTATCATCATGCCGCTTTTGTTGAATAATTGTCTGATATTATCACCTCATAATTCAAATCTTGTATGCTGTTATTAACTTATAGTTCGGAAGAGTGTTTCGCAAATTTTGACATTTTAATTATATATGATTTATTTAGATTTTTCAATAGAATTTTTCAAATATATTACATTTTGTCGGTTTGCAATAGAGCTGTAAAAGAGCAGCAGAAAAGCCAAACCTGTGTTACAGTTAAGTTAAGAAAAAGCAACATGACACAAAGCAAACCCTTTATGAATGCGGTAATACAAAGCGTCCGTCGCCGTCAAGCGATAACAGAATATCCGCAATCGCATCACGGTAAGGAATATAAAGTTTTTGATTATTCTTAAAAAAACAAAATCCGCAGGACTTGCTCATTTAAAGCTGAGCAGTCCTGCGGTTATGTTATTTCGTTCTTTTAAAACGGTCGGTTATTTTAGCGTCACTGCCTGATTACAAGCACTTTCAGCCTTGTCCGTAATAGGCGTTTGCACCGTGCTTGCGCAGATAATGCTTGTCAAGAAGCTCCTGCTGCATTCTTCCTGCAGTTGGTGCGATAGTGAGGGCGTGGTAATTCATAAATGCGACTTCCTCAAGCACTACGGAATTGTGCACCGCCTCGTGTGCGTCTTTGCCCCAGGTGAACGGACCGTGACTTTTGACAAGCACCGCAGGGATAGTCATAGGATCGATGTTGTTGAATGTTTCGATTATGACCTTTCCTGTTTCTTTTTCGTACTCGCCGTGAATCTCCTCGGGAGTCATGGCACGGGTGCAGGGTATTTCACCATAAAAGTAGTCGCCCTGTGTTGTGCCCATCGGCTGAATGCCTGTACCTGCCTGAGCGAACGAAGTAGCCCAGCGGCTGTGGGTATGCACGACACCTCCGATAGCTGAGAAGGAGCGATAAAGCTCGAGATGAGTAGGAGTGTCACTGGACGGCTTCCACTTGCCTTCGGCTGTTTTTCCTGTTGCAAGTTCGACCACCACCATATCCTCGGCAGTCATTTCTTCATACGGTACACCGGAGGGCTTTATCACCATCATTCCGCTCTCACGGTCAATTGCGGAAACATTTCCCCAGGTGAACGTTACAAGGTTGTATTTCGGGAGCAGAAGATTGGCTTCAAGTACCTCCTGCTTTAATTTCTCTAACATATTGCGTCCTTTCTTACTTTGCCGCTGCGTATTGTGCCGCAAGTCCACGTTTGTAGTTTTCCATAAATCCTGCAAATCCCTCTGCACCGTTCTTTTCGGGGTGAAGCGTGGTGGATTCCATACCGACGAATACCTCGCTGTCAAGGAATTCCGACAGTGATTTTTCGCCGCCGCATACAGTATATGCCGCAAGCAGAGCCATTCCCCATGCGCCGCCCTCTCCGGCGGTCTTCATAACGGAAACGGCACAACCCAGCCCGTCGGCAAGGAACTGCTGTGCAACTCCTTTTGTCTTGAACAGACCGCCGTGTCCTGTTATTTTTTCAACGGAAACCTGCTCCTTTTCAAAAAGTATATCCATTCCGAGCTTCAGTGCCGCCATAGTAGAGTATATTTCCGCACGGAACAGATTTGCAAGATTGAATTTTCCGTCGGGAGTGCGGAAATACATCGGTCTGCCGTTTTCCGCTCCTGCAACAGGCTCGCCTGAAAGGAAATTATACACAACGGTGTTGCCGCAGTCGGGGTCGCCCGTCAGTGCGTGATAATACAGCATATCATAAAGTGCGGGCTTTGCGATAGGGTGACCGCTGAGCTGTGCAAATTCACCGAATATCTTCACCCATGCGTCAAGCTCGGAGGAGCAGTTGTTGCAATGCACCATAGCAACGGGAGCGCCGCAGGGAGTAGTCACTACGTCAATTTCAGGGTAGTAGCCCTTAAGCGGCTTGTCGAGAACAAGCATAGCGAATATCGAGGTGCCTGCCGATACGTTTCCGGTTCGGGGAAGCACACTGTCGGTCGCTGTCATTCCCGTACCTGCGTCACCTTCGGGAGGGCATAAGGGAATTCCCGGCTGCAGTGTACCTGTCGGGTCGAGCAGCTTAGCGCCGTCGGCGGTCAGGAATGCCTCCTTTGCACCTGCGTTAAGCACTGAAGGAAGAACTTCCGTCAGCTTTACTGAGAAACCTTTTGCAAAAAGCACCTCATCAACCTTTTTGATGTAGTCTGTGTTGTAACCGGTGGTGTCCACAGGGAAGATGCCGGACGCTTCGCCTATGCCGACCTGTCGCTTTCCGGTAAGGCGGTAGTGGATATAGCCTGCAAGCGTATTGATATGAGCAATATGTCTGACGTGTTCCTCACCGTTCAGTATTGCCTGATAGAGATGAGCTATGCTCCAACGCTGCGGAATGTTGAAGCTAAGAAGCTCTGACAGCTCGGATGCCGCCTGCTCTGTGATAGTGTTACGCCATGTGCGGAACGGAACGAGTAAGTTATCGTCCTTGTCAAATGCCATATAACCGTGCATCATTCCGGAAATACCAATTGCGCCGTAGGTAGTCGGAGTTACTCCGAACTTCTGCCGTATGTCCTCGGTAAGAGCCGCATAACATTGCTGTAATCCTGTTGTGATGTCATCAAGGGAATAAGTCCACACGCCGTTTTCATAGCGGTTCTGCCACTCGTGACTGCCCGAAGCAATCGGGGCGAATGTGTCGTCTATAAGCACTGCCTTTATTCTGGTGGAACCGAATTCGATTCCGAGATATGTCTTTGCGTTTTGTATCTTCTCTTGTATTGTCATATTATCACCTCTTGAGAGCTGCAGTAGCGTTAAGCAATTCAAGCTGCTGCTCAAAACTGTTTATGTCGGTCTTGTCATCGATCATAACAAGCTCCGTGTTCGTTATCTTTGCAAACAGACGTATATCTTCTGCTGTAAATTTAAAAGACAAGTTATAGATAAATCTGTTACAAATTTAAGTTTTGTCTGTATTGCTTTTTTATTGTAACACAAAAGATAAGTAAATGCAATGCATAAATTGAACATTTTTGCCGAAACGATTTGTGCATTTGTCACAAAACAGATGTTTATGACTTACAAATATCGTGCTGAGCAAAAACTGCTTGACAAACAACGGACAAAGTTGTATTATATATGTGAACAAATTTGTATTCTTTTGTACGAACTTGTGCTTTGCATAGAGGTGATAATTATGACTAAATATGAAGCTGTTGCACAGGCAATTAAAACCGATATTGAAAACGGTTTGTATAAAGAGGGAAAGCCGATTCCTACCGAGGAGCTGCTGACAGTTCAGTATGATGTGAGCCGTCAGACGATACGCAAGGCGTTGTCGCTTCTTGTAGAGGACAATCTTATATTAAAGCGTCAGGGGAGCGGCTCGGTGGTACGGCCGAAGCGGCTTAATCCGAGGACAGGGAAGATAGCGGTTGTTGCAACATACATCAGCGACTATATTTTCCCGAGTCAGCTGCGGGCAGTGAATGATGTATTATCCGAAAACAAGTATACCGCTGTTCTTTCTGCGACACGCAACTGTGTTTGCAACGAGCGTGCGATACTTGAAGAAATACTCAAGAATCCTGTTGACGGAATACTGATAGAGGGTACAAAATCGGCTATGCCGAATCCTAATTTCGATTTGTACGAAAAACTGATAGAAATGGATATACCTGTAGTATTTTTCAACGGATATTACCCGTCGCTCAGCGGCACATATTCTGTATGTGCGGATAATCAGGCGGGCGGTGCGGAGCTTGTAAGGCATCTTATTGAACGTGGTCACACAAAAATCGCAGGCTTTTTCAAAAGCGATGACATTCAAGGTCATCAGCGGTATTCAGGCTTTATTTCGGAGCTGTTTCGCAACGGTCTGATAATCCCCGATGAGAATGTGTTCTGGTATATTACCGAAACGAAGGAGGAGCTTTTCAATAATCCTCAGGAGGTATTAAATCGTCTTGGCGATAATACGGCGGTCGTATGCTATAACGATGAGGTGGCGTTCGGACTTATTAAGTGCCTGCTTTCAGCCGGCAGACGTGTTCCTGAGGACGTTGCAGTAGTCAGCTTTGACAACAGTAATCTTAGCCGGATCTCTCCGGTCACGATAACATCGCTTTCCTATGAGGACAGAAACATAGGCAAAATTGCGGCTCAGAAGCTCGTTGATATTCTGAATGGCAAGGAGGTTACGTCCGAGGTGTTGCCGTGGACTTTTATTCAGAAAGAAAGCTCATAAATATGAAGGGCTGTTTTATCAGAGTATCTTCCGACCGCAAAACCGGAGGCTTTATAGCTAAGACTTTAAAGCTGCGTATGGCAGTATAAGCATTTGATTTTTTAAACCGCATTGTTGTGCGGTTTCATCGTGTCGAAAAAGTATTTTCCGACACGATGCAGCCGTTGATAAACAAGCGCAGACAAGGAAACCGCTCCGACAGGCGTACAAAGGTACGTTGAGGAGCGGTTGACGCTGTAAGCAAAAATGCTTTCACACAGCCATTTTTACAGCTGTGTGAAATTCTTTTTATTTATCAGATTTTTAGTTTGAGCCGATTTACTTTTCTGCATTTTTGCGGTGCGTGGGTTTATCGACAGCCTGAAACCGAATTGTTGTGCGGTTTGTTTTTTACTGACCGTTTTTTGACTGTTTCGTTTCAAAAATTTTGCTTAGTAAGCTTGAAGGCGGCGGTTAATAATCATGCTGAGATCTCGAACGCAAAAGAAAACACCGATACACAGAGTAACGGTGTGAAATATTCGTTAAAAGAGTATACTGAGCATCAAAAAGAAAACTGGAAGGACAGTAAGCAAATAATAGTCTACGAAAATGAAAATCAGTTGCGTAACTTTATTCAAAAGTCACTGGATGGTGAGTATTTATCTGTAAAGAAAAAAATGTATTTTGGTGCAATAAGTACCGATTTAGCTGAAAGAATTTTTAATGAGACAGGAGTGGATGCAGAAAACTATAATATTACTATCAGCTCGAACGAAATCAGAAAAATACTATTAAATTCGCACGGAGATGAAAAAAAGAAAACCTTAGAGGACAGCGAGCTATTACTGAAGATGATATATTAGCTATTCCGAAAATTATTGAAGAAGCAGATTTCATTGAGTTAGACAGGGAAAAATATGATGGGAAACCGATAATTCGATTTATCAAAACAATTAACGGAAAAGCAACCGTTGTATCTTATGTTTCTCAGAAGAAACACGATTTAGTTGTGCAAACGATGTATTCGAGTATAAAAAAAGATAGCCTTGTTACTGCGGCGAATGCCAAAGCCCTCACGGAAACGTCCGAAACGACAAGTAATACAGCTATCTTTAACACCACTATATCACAAAGTGATTCGGATGTCAACAGCAGTATACGCACAAAAGGGGAAAATAATACTAAATTTTCTCCCCCGAAACCGACAGATATGTCAAAAATATTAATGATATTTACGGATACAAAATAAAACAAGGTATCAAAGTAAACGAAGATTTATTAGAATTATTGAGCATTTATGACAAAAATGCAAAGGTTGATACAAATGGTAATGTGACAGTATACCACAGAACAAACGCAGATGCCGCTGACTTTCTCGGTTAAGCCTGACAGCATATACCGTATATGGTTCGGATTTGTCGAATACAGCGGTGATGAAATAACGCCGCCCGAAATTACGCCAATCGTTCGTAAAGGCTTTACGGTTATTGAATGGGGAGGCGCTGTTCTGGATTGAGTCAATGCCGTGAATAAAATTGAGCCGTTGCACTTTATTTGTGCAACGGCTCGTTTTGGTGTCTGTATGCTTATTTGTCTTCTTTGCCGAAATTGGACGATAATGCGCTGAGAGGAAACGGCGGATTGGCAAGCGGCTTGCAGGCAAGCGATAACAGCAGATATTCGTTATCGTCTGCGGCAATCCTGTTTATTTTAAGCTCGCCGCATTTCTTACAGCGGTGTATCAGCGCCCATTCACCGTCGGGACGGACATAAATGCTGATAGGCTCCATTATCCCTCCGCAATCGGCTGAGCGGTCGCCGGGTATGTTGTCGAGATGTATGCTTGATAAGCAGTGAGGGCAGTGATTACGGTTGTTTGTTCCGCAATCCCTGACCGTAATGAATTTTCCGCAGGCTTTGCAGTTAAAGCCCTCGTCCTGCGTTCCGTCATCGGTTACTACAGTGTGATATTCGGTTTCTTTGTGTATATTTTTTACCGGTTCGTCTGTGCGTCTGCGTCTGTTCATATTTCCGTCCTTTTCAGATTATTAAAAACGGCAGGTGTATTTCAACCTGCCGCAGTTAAATTAAATTATACGGGCATTACCTTGTTAGCTTTATCAGCGTGTTCAGCATCAATGCCAAGCTGTTTGTCCTTACGCTTTTCAAAGAACTTTTCAGCTACCTGACCGAACATAGCGTAGCTTAATACGTCCTCGTCCTGCTGTGACCACTTAGCACATTCAGCCTTCAGCTTTTCAAGCTCAGGCTCGATAAGGTCTGCGGGACGGCAGTCGATAGGCTGTTCGTCACCGAGAATCTTCTTTCTGAACTCGGGATCGATGGGAGCAGGTGTCTTACCGTAGCTGCCCTTTACAAGACCCTTGAATTCCTTTGTTACAGTCTTGTAACGCTCACCGAGAATTACATTGAATACAGCCTGTGTACCAACAATCTGTGATGTAGGTGTAACAAGGGGAGGGAAGCCTGCATCGGCTCTTACACGGGGCACTTCCTTAAGAACCTCCTCGAACTTGTCAGACTTGCCTGCCTGCTTAAGCTGAGAAAGGAGGTTTGAAAGCATACCGCCGGGAACCTGATATATAAGAGCGTTAGCATCAACTGCAAGGAGCTTGGGATCGAGCAGACCGCTGTCGATGTACTTCTTGCGGAGCGTCATAAAGTATTCTCTTATCTCTGTGAGGAGCTTTAAGTCAAGTCCTGTATCATACTCTGTACCCTGTAATGCGGCAACCATTGACTCTGTGGGAGCGTGCGATGTGCCGAGTGCTAAGGGTGACATTGCTGTGTCGATAACGTCAACGCCCGATTCGATACCCTTTAACAGACACATTGAAGCAAGTCCTGATGTGTAGTGTGTGTGGAGCTGGATCGGGATATTTACAGCACTCTTGAGTGCCTTTACAAGTCTTTCTGTTTCATAAGGAGTAAGCAGAGCCGCCATATCCTTGATGCAGATAGAATCAGCGCCTGCTTCTTCAATTCTCTTTGCGTAGTCGATGTAATACTGTTCTGTAAATACTTCACCGAGTGTGTAAGAGATAGCTATCTGAGCGTGTGCGCCCTCCTTCTTTGCAGCCTTAACGGCTGTTTCGAGGTTTCTTATATCGTTGAGCGCATCGAAAATTCTGATTATATCAATACCGTTTGCTACAGACTTCTGAACGAAATATTCCAGTACATCGTCAGCATAGTGACGGTAACCGAGCATATTCTGTCCTCTGAAAAGCATCTGTAACTTTGTGTGAGGCATTTCACGTCTTAATATACGCAGTCTGTCCCAGGGGTCTTCATTCAAGAAACGTAAGCATGCGTCAAATGTAGCACCGCCCCAGCATTCTACCGAATGATAGCCTACCTTGTCCATTGTGGAAAGGATAGGGAGCATTTCCTCTGTAGTCATTCTTGTTGCGATAAGCGACTGATGAGCGTCACGCAGTACGGTTTCGGTAATTCCTACTTTTGCCATAACCTTTATTATTCCTTTCAATCAAGAGTTACGCATTGATTGTTGCAATCAGTGTGCCTGTTTCAACAGACTGACCCTTTGTAACATTGATGCTTGCAATTGTACCGTCACAGCTTGCTACAACGTCGTTTTCCATCTTCATAGCTTCGAGAACTGCGATTACTGTACCGTTTGTAACCTTAGCGCCTACTGCGAGCTTAACGTCTACGATAGTACCGGGCATGGGAGCGTTAATCTTAACGCCGCCCTGTGCGCCTGCGGGAGCAGCGGGAGCTGCTGCCTTCTTGGGAGCGGGAGCTGCTGCGGGTGCAGCAACAGGTGCTGCACTGCCGTCTGTTTCTTCAACGGTTACATCATAAGCGGTACCGTTTACTGTGATATTGTATCTTTTCATAACAAAAATCCTTTCTTATGTCGATTAATATACGAAGTTAACGTGCTTTTTAGCAGGAGTAACAACTCTCTTTGAAGATGTTGCTTCAATTGCAGATGTCAGTGCGGATTTAGTATCCTCGGCTGTGATAACTCTGTCAACATAGCCGTTAGCCGCAGCTGTGAATGCGTCTGCTTCATTGTCTGCATATTCCTGAGCCTGCTTTGCGTTGTCTTCCGAAACACCGTTTAAGAATACAACAGCCGCTTCGGGAGTTGTGGGAGCGATAACCGCACCTTCCCATGCGAATGTAAAGTCGCTTCCTGCCGCTGTGCTTGCGAGTGCAACATAAGCACTGCCGTAAGCCTTGCCTGTTACAACTGCAATCTTTGCTGTTGTAGCGGAAGCATAAGCCTGTGCGAGCTTTGCACTGTCACGGATGCTTCCTGCAAGCTCAGCCGCACTTGACTTTTCAAAGCCTTCACTGTCAACAAATGTAACAACGGGGATTGAATAAGCGTCGCAAAGAGTAACGAAACGTGCAATCTTTGCGCTGTCTTCTGCTGTAAGCTTTGCGCCGTTGTTTGTAGCAACAAAGCCTGCTGTTCTCCAGTTAAGGCTTCCTATTGCGGTAACCGCAGATGTACCGAACTGCTTGTAAAGCTCAATAACGCTTTCCTTGTCGGCTACCGAGCTGATAAGCTCGATGCCCTTGAGATCAGCCGATACAGCCGCATCGTTTTCCATATAATAATCGTTTCCTGCTGTTTCAAGATTGTTCGCAGGGAGAACGGATAATAACTGCTTAGCCTTAGCTATAGCTTCAGCACTGTCCTTTGCAAGAATAGCCGCTACACCTGACTTTGCGGCATTCTCGGCTGTACCCGCACCCGCCGTCTTATCATCGGCTGTAAAAGGTGCTGTCATGAACAGCTCTGATTTTTCTGTCATAATGACCACATCAGCCATACAAGCTATCATAGCGGCTGTGCCTGCACAAAGGCCGTCTACTACAGCTATCTGGGGAACAGCACCCGAAAGTGCCGCACTCATCTTGGCTATCTCGCCGTATGCACCGAGTGTCTTCATACCTTCCTTGATATCTCCGCCCTTTGAGTCAAAGATACCGATAACAGGAGCACCGTTTTTAAGTGCCAGCTCGTAAACCTTCTTGATTTTGAGAGCTGCCGCAGTGTTTACCGCACCTGCGTTAACGCTTGTGTCCTGAGCGTACGCATATACGACTGCTCCGTCAACATAGCCGTAACCGCTTACAACGCCTGTCTTTTCACCGTTTGCTCCGACAAATTTGCCAAGCTCGACAAAGCTGTCCTCGTCAAACAGAGAGATGAGCTTGTTTGCAGCTTCGCTTGCGGCTGTCTGCTCCATTTCAGCAATTGTTTTCTTCATTGCCAGAATTCCTCCGTTCTCGCTTTTCTGTGAAGCGGTAAGCTGCTGAAAATAAGAGCCGACCGCTGTTTATAATTATGCCTTTGGGCACATCATATTCGAGTATAATTATAACTCATTTCATCTGTAATAACAAGCGAAATTCGCTATTTTTTGCAACTTTTATGAGATGTGAAAAAATTATCAATGTCAGAGATGTGATTATCGTTGTTTTGCACAAAACCACGTTTTAAAAGTTCATTCCATACCGTTTCGGATTGCATATTTACGGTACACTTATTTATAAAGTGATTAAAAGCGTAGTTCATAGCGGTTCTCATAAGCCCGTCAACAAGCATTATGTACTGCGTTTCAAGCTTTTCCACAAACAGTGTTTCGCCGTCTGTCGTGCAGACGACCGAGCCTACAGGCGTATCGCCGTCCTTTGCCTCGAACACCAGCTTGTCGGTAATAATGTTGTTTTTAAGTATCGTAATCATTTTTTACCCGTTCTCTTGGTCGATTTGTCGCTTGAAACCAGTGCTTTCAGTCCCTTTAACTCTTCTGCGGTAAGGTCTGCCCATTCGCCCGGCTTCAGCATACCAAGCTTTATATTTCCGACAGCGTTTCTTTTAAGACGCACTATCTGTAATTTTACAGCCTCGCACATTTTTCTTATCTGTCTGTTCTTGCCCTCGGCAATCGTGAATTCAAGCACAGTCCTGTTTTCTTCTTCGGCAAGTACCGCAACGGTGCAGGGAAGTGTAACTCCCGTGTCAATCTTTACACCGGAAGCAAGCGTTGTCAGCTTGTCATCTGTTACCTCGCCCCTTACGGTTACACGGTAGCGCTTCTTTATATGACGTGACGGGTGCATTACGGCATTTGCAAGCGCACCGTCGTTTGTGAGTATCAGAAGTCCCTCAGAATCCTTGTCAAGTCTGCCTACGGGATAAACACGCTCGTCAATGTCGTCGAGAAGGTCGGTAACTATCTTTCTGCCGTGCGTATCCGCCATAGTGGTCACATAGCCTCTCGGCTTATACAGCTTTATGTATCTCAGCTGAGTGCCGGATGAAGCTATCTTTTCGCCGTTTACCGTTACAATATCGTTCTTGGGATCGGCCTTGTCACCGAGAGAGACAGGTCTGCCGTTTACCTTTACACAGCCCTGTTCGATATATTCCTCGGCTTTTCTGCGTGAGCAGTAGCCGCTGTCTGCTATTATTTTCTGCAATCTCACTTTTTCCATTGTTCCGTATTCCTTTCAAATTCCGTATCCATACAGTATCAGCGTGTCAGCAGTCCTGCAATGAATTTATATATCACGGTAAAAAAATCCGTTTTACGTTCTTTTTGTACACAGCTTTCAGCCGTTTGGAGCGGCACTGTTGCTATTGTATTTCCGTTTAGCAGGTAATGTATTTCGCCGACCTTTTCGCCTGCGGCAAGTCCTGCATAAATGAATTTCGGCATATATATTTCTGCTGTTATTTTGTCTTTCTGTTCGTTACACAGCGGTAGTTTTACTGCACTGCATTCAACTCCGACCGTTTCCTTTTCTGAGCCGACAACGGATAAGGAAAGAGCGGATGAGTCGTACTTCATTTCACAAAGCGTCACTTTTTTGAAGCCGTAGTCCAGCATTTTTGCGTGGTCGCTCCAGTCGTTCGGCGCATTAAGCGTTACCGCTATAAGCCTTACGCCGTCACGTTCGGCACAGCTTACAAGGGTTCTTCTTGCACTGTCGGTAAATCCTGTCTTAACTCCGATACAGCCGTCATAGCTTGTGAGCAGTTTGTTCGAGTTAACGAGGATGTGGTCGCTTTTGGGATTGCCGAAAGAAACCTTTGCTTTTGGCAAGCCGCATATTTTTGCAAAGTCCTTATTGTTCATCGCCTCCCGTGTAAGCAAGGCGAGATCGTAGGCGCAGGAATACTGACCGTCTGCGTCAAGTCCCGACGGGGTGACAAAGTTCGTGTCGGTCATACCGATTTCTTCGGCTCTTTTATTCATCAGCACGGCAAAAGCCGATTTGCTGCCCGATATATTTACCGCCGCCGCATTAGCTGCATCATTTCCCGAAGGCAAAAGCATACCGTAGCATAAAGCTCTGCGTGTCACTATATCGCCTTCCCGAAGTCCCATTGAGGTCCCTTCGACCTTTATGGCGGTCGGGTCTACCTCGAATTCCTTGTCGGGTTCTCCTGCCTCAAGGGTCAGCAGAGCAGTCATTATCTTGGTCGTGCTTGCTATCTGTCTGTGTTCTTTTTCGTTTTTAGAAAAAAGCACAGTTCCCGTATCCGCCTCAATAAGAATAGCACTGACAGCCGATACTCCGATTCCGCTTTTATCGGTATTTTCAAGATAACACAGCTTTTCTGCGCTCTCGGCATAAACTGTCACAGTCGCAGTAACGGTAAAAATCACGGCAGATAAAGCCGATAGAATTTTTCTTTGCATAACGTTGTCCTTTCCGCATAGTTTTGGTATATCTTATGCGAAAAGGACAGATGTTATTGCTTATTCTTCTGTTTTTTCTTCTGATTCTTCGCCATCCTTCGAGAAGATAGCCTTGATCTTGGAAATAAGGTCGGGTACACCGCTGATTATACCGTCAATAGCACTGTTGCCGGTTGCGCCAAGTTCAAGCATTTTAACGTCGCCGTCACGCTGTACTACGATAAAAGCCTGCGGATTTATCGTGATGCCTGCGCCGCTTCCGCCTGCAAATACTTCCTTGGGAGCTTTTGTGGGCAGGTCTGAGCCGCCTGCGACAAAGCCGAAGCTGACTTTCGAAACGGGAATAATTATTGTTCCGTCAGGAGAGGTGATAGGGTCGCCTATTATAGTGTTAACGTCAACAAGCTCTCTTATCTTCTCCATAGAAGTTCCCATAAGTCCGTTGATTGGATGCTGTTCTGCCATTTTGATTTCCTTTCCGAAAGCTCACGCTTTCTCTGCTTTTGGCTTTGTATTGCTTTCAGCCGTTGCAGTTTTATTTACATTCTTTGAATTTATCTTCAGATATAATTTTGCTGTTCTGAATAAAAACCACAAGACACAGCCTATGGCCGTTCCGAGCCTTAGTTTCACTTTGCAAGAAAGCTCGTACTCCGTTTTGCCCGATGTAAAGTCTGCGGTAATATCTATCTTTTTCACATCCAGCTTAACGGTATTGTAAAGCACCGCTAAAGCCGTGTGCACAAGCCAGTTTATTTTTCCGTAATTCATCGCCGCCTGCGCCGCATCTTCTCCGCTTGCAGTTATAAACAGATAAAAGTTACTTACACGGATATGTCCTATAAGCCGTTTTACCGGTTTTGATGCCGATAAGATGAGCTGTTTTACAAATTCGATCGTTTCGCCGACGTCGCCGCTCAGCCCGAGCTTTGATAAAAGACCGTTGTTGCCGTTGTTATCTGCTTTTTTTCCGACTTTATGCGTTTTTTTGCTTTCTTTGGATATATCGCTGCTGCCGTTGGCTTTATCGGAAGTACCTTCGGTATTCTGCACCGGTTTTTCGTTATCCGCAGAAATGTTATCACTTTTATCGTCCGGCGATTTCTTTTGTTTTTCCTTGCTTTTCTTTTGCTTTTTATGTTTTTCGTCTTCGGGAGAAACAGAGAATATCGTTATGCCTGCGTATCTGATTTTTATTCTCGTTTCATCGTTCAGGTGTACGTTGACTGTTACCGACAGCATGAGAGCAAGTACAATGATGAGCAATATATCTATGAAAATAAGCCAGCCCATAAGCCCTCCGTTTCGGTTTGGTGTGCGGACGGTACTCCGATAAGAGTATCCGCAGGAGTAATCGGATTATTCCTCAAAGCTGTCATCCGGAATAAAATCGCCGTCTTGCTGTAATGTGCTAATCTCATTCAGATTTAACTGTCCGTCTTCATCGGGAAGGCTTGGCAGTTGTGCCAGACTTTCAAGCTTGAAACAGCGAAGGAAGTTGTCCGTTGTCTTGTATGTAATAGGTCTGCCGGGCAGTTCAAGTCTGCCTGCCTCATACAGCAGTTCACGTTCTACCAGCGTGTTTATAACACCGGAGCTGTCAGTGCCTCTGACCTGCTCGACAAACGCTTTAGTGACTGGCTGATTATAAGCTACTACAGCCAGTACCTCAAGTGCCGCAGGGGAAAGCCTTGCCTGACGCTTGTTTTCCATTGCACGCTTTATATAAGGTGCATATTCTTCTCTTGTCGAAAGCTGATACGAGTTTTCAAGCCTTAGTACACTTATCGCACTGTCGGATACGTTGTATTTCCTTTCAAGCCTGTCAATCAGCTTTACCACCGTTTCCGGCTCGATGCCGCTTGCTTCGCTCAGTCGGTCAAGCGAGATCGGTTCACCCGATGCGAACAGCAGAGCTTCTATTATACAGATTGATTCATTGTAATTCAATTATCCGCTGCCTCGCTTTCATCCGGTTCTCCGAAAGAGAATTCTTCTTCTATTTTATCCTTAGGCACAAAGTGAAGATATTTGTTGTCATCGGTAAACTTTATACGGCTGTTCTTCGACAACTCTAAAAGTGCCAGAAACACAGCCACGCAGTCCGATCTGGACTGACCCTTATATAACGAATTTACTTCAACCTTATGACCGTCATTTATACGCTTCAATACATATACTATCTTTGTGAATACGCTGACAAAGCTCTTTGCAATGGCAGGCTTTACATGAGGCACGGCTTTTCGTACCGCATCCTTGTAGTTTAAGTTCGACATTGCCAGAAAAAGCTCGTCCGGCTCGTGTATGCCGAGATATGCCTTGTTTTCTTCCACCTGCACAGGCGGACGCACGAACACATCATCGCCTACCCAGCTTTGCTGCAGCTGCAATGCTATCTGCTTGCACATTGCATATTCTATCAGTACACCCTGAAGCTCTTTCTTCATTTCTTCCGCTTCGTGCTTTGGCAGAAGTGCGGCTGACTTTATGTAGATAAGCCTTGCCGCCATTTCGAGAAATTCTCCCGCTATTTCTATATCGGCCTGCTTCATTCGGTCGAGATACAGCATAAACTGTTCGAGCAGAAGAGAGATCTCTATATCGTAAATGTTCAGCTTATGCTTTGCGATAAGGCTCAGCATAAGATCGAGCGGTCCTTCATAGACCTCCAGCTTGAATTTCAGTTCCTGCATTTCTTACGCTCCGAGAGGTACGAGCGGAACGAAAGAGGTTGTAAAATCAAGAAAGCTCATAACCGCATTGTCAAGGAAGTTCAGCGGTGCATTAAGTACACCTGTCCAGCAGATAGCGAGTACGGCGATCATTATATACTGTTCGTACTGCATCAGCTTGAAATATGTTCTTTCCTTTAAGAATACGAGCATTATTCTTGAACCGTCAAAGGGCGGTATAGGGAGCAGGTTGAACACTGCAAGCGAAACGTTTATGCTTGCCGCCATATCAAAAGCGTAATAAACATATGCTACTACTTCGGGATTTGAAGCACCGAATAAGAACCATACAAGCTTTCCGATAAGTACGAAAATGTATGAGAGTATAACATTTGATAAAGGTCCTGCCGCCGCAGTCAGTGCCATGAACGTTCTTGCGGAAACCTTTCTTGCTCTGACGGGGTTTACGGGTGCGGGCTTGCCCCAGCCTATTCCGACAGTAAGCATACCTATAGTACCCCAGAGATCCCAGTGTCTTATCGGGTTCAGCGTGATTCTGCCCGAATGAAGTCCTGTATCATCGCCCATAAGATATGCCGCAAAGCAGTGTGCGCATTCGTGTATCGGTATGGCAATAAGCAGGATCACCGCATAAGCGAATACAGTGATGATAATGCTCCGCTGATCGCCAAGGCTGTTCATTATATTAAGTAACATAGATTTTCCTTTCACATTTGAAAATTACCGCTACTAAGGCAGTATATTCATATTTTATTATACACTATTACCGCCGCATTTGCAACTGTTTTTTGCTTTATGTCTTATTTTCGGCTGTCATACGGCGGTTATGCGATAAATTATTATAGGGGATAAAAATAAACCGCTCATTAAGAGCGGTCGGAATTATTTCTTATCTTTCTTTACATTGATTTCGGGAATAGCCACATTGTCGTAATTTACCGGCTCTTCGTCTGTTTCCTCGGTATCGTTTTGTTTTTGCTCTTTTGCGTATACTTCGGGAAAAGCGAGATTGTCATAAAGAACATTGTAGTTTTCCTCCGAATGTCCTGCTTTACCATTCATTTTTTCTTTTTTCTTTTTCTGCTTGTCTTTATCTTTACCGAACATATAAATCCCTCCAAAAGCAAACCACTGCAGGTTTACAGCATATTTATAAAGAACGTGATGGTGATACTGTTGAGAAAATCCGCAAACAGACTGCCTATAAGCGGAACAAGGAGATACGCCTTTACGGACGGTGCATACCTTTGACATATAGCCTGCATATTGGCCATTGCATTTGGTGTTGCACCCATACCGAAGCCGCACATACCGGCTGTCAGCACTGCCGAGTCATAATCTCTGCCCATAATTCTGTATACAACAAAATAAGAATACAGGAACATCAGCAGTACCTGTCCGCCGAGCATGATTATCAGCGGTAATGCAAGGTCGGCGAGCTGCCAGAGCTTCAGTGTTATCATTGCTATTCCGAGAAATAACGACAGGCATATACCGCCGAGGTCGTTTATTTCACCCATATGAATAGTGATTTTGCCCGTGTATTCGCCGATATTACGCATAAGAGCGGCAACAATCATCGCACCGATGTATATCGGGAACGTCATTCCCGTCATAGTCAGCAGGTAGGAGATTACCGTGCCTGCGCCGACAGCGAGTACAAGCTGATATACGGCGGGAGCGTACATAGAGAAGTGACGCTCGTGCTTCTTGCCCTCTTCGACAAGCAGGCTGTCATCTTCGGGTACGACTGTCTTTAATAGGTCGTGCTTTACTATAAGCCGTCTGCCGATAGGTCCGCCGATAAGGCTTCCTGCGACAAGTCCGAATGTAGCCGCCGCAGTACATAGGGTGGTGGCTCCCGATACTCCGAGATCCTCAAGAACAGGACCGAATGCACCTGCCGTACCGTGACCGCCGACCATTGGTATAGAACCGGTACACATACCTATAAGCGGATCGAGTCCGAGCAGATTAGAAAGTCCGAGTGCGGTGAAGTTCTGTCCGATTATCAGCAGTATGACCAGTATCAGAAATACTATCATTGACTTTCCGCCGCTTTTGAGGACTTTAAGGTTTGCCTGGAAGCCTACAGATGTGAAGAACAGTACCATACAGACTTCTTTCAGTGTATCATCAAAGCTGACGTCTGCAAGACCCGTGCCGTGCAGGATGCAGGTGAGTATCGCAAACAGCAGACCGCCAATAACAGGAGCGGGAATGCAGAACTTTTCAAGGAAATGTATCTTTTTGCGCAGAAATGCGCCAAGCATCAGGACAAGCACAGCTATTGCTACTGTCTGATACATATCAAGTGCTATGCTCATCTTGTTACTCCGTTTCTACGTTTATTCCGTTTTCGCCGTAATACTCGGCGGCACCCGGATGAAACGGGATATTGATGCCGTTGACAGCTGATTTTCTGTCGGTTACGATATTTACGGGAAGTGCGTTTTGTATGGTTTCCGAGTTATCGAAAATCGCCTTAGTTATCGCTTTCACTGTGTCCTTAGGGCAAGAATTTCCTGCAAGCAGTACAGCGGTAACGCCTATAGTCTTGACGTCTTCGGTCTGACCTTTGTAAGTGCCTGCCGGTATAGTGCAGGCAGAGTAGTAGCCATAGGAGCTTACAAGGTCGTTTATTCTATCACTGTCAAGCGAAACAAGACGAGTAGCGCCCTTGTCGCAGAGTGATTTTACAGTAGGATTAGGTGCGCCGATAGTGCAGAAAAATGCGTCTATAGTGCCGTTTTCAAGCTGACTTGCGGCATCCTTGTAATCAAGGTTTACCGTCTTTATCATATCCTCGGCAATGCCGTATGAAGTCAGAATCTGCCTTGCGTTATGCGCAGTACCGGATTCTTCTTCGCCGATGCTTACAGTCTTTCCTTTAAGATCCGAAACGCTTTTTATATCATTGTCACTGCGTACTGCGATCTGACAGCTTTCGGTGAACAGTCCTGCTACTGCGCCGAAATCATGGTATTCTTCGGTAAAGCCGTTTCTGCCGTTCCACGCATCGTCTATTATGTCGGTCTGAACCACTGCCATCTGAAGATAGTTTTCTGAGAGCAGACGCATATTTGCGGCAGAGCCTGCTGTTCTTTTGATATTGATATTGTAGCTTTCGAGCGAATCTATAGCATTCAGTTCACTGCCGAAAATGTAGTAATTTCCGCCCTCAGCCGCCGTGCCGATTCTCACTTTGTCACTTAGGTTGCAGCCGCCGCATAAAAGCAGTATTGCACTGCATAACAGCGGTATCAAGAATTTTTTCATTTTTCACCTCAGGTTATATTGTATAAAAGATATTGTAGCAAGAATTTATTGTAATGTCAAGTAGAAGAAGTTGACGGATGAGGAAATATGTGGCAAAAACGGAGAGTTGGTTATACCTATAATGTTTGTGCATTTTCCGAATGTATATTCACTGATACTTGTAATCGGATTCGGAATAGTTACACTGTTACATTGCAGATAAATTTACATACAAAAGCAAGGCAGAAAACAAAAACAAGCCGTATTTCTATGACTTGTCATAATTATTAATTTGTTTTACGAGAGCATAAAACTGTAAGATCTGCTATCTGCCGTTTTTCATCCCCCGAGATAAACCCTGAAATTCCTCTCAAGCAACGTTTTCACCAGCTCCTCGTTGCTCTTTATCCTGTGCTGTGTTTCAATTCCGTAGGCACTGTCAAAGTCGGTGCTGTGCAAATCGCTTCCTGCGGTGATAATCGTATCTGCATTACCGAAAACACGGATTGCTTTTTCGTTTTCAATATCACGGTTTCCTCTGTTGTAGCCCTCAATTCCGTCAACTATCGAAATATCCGGTACTTCATCGGGATTTGTTATGTAATCTCTGTCACGGAAAGGATGAGCGTAAGCTATAAATCCGCCGACTGAGTGGATCTCTTGTGCCCATATATTCAGATCGGCATTTCTCAGAAACGGACGTGATAAAAGAAATTCCGGCTCAAAGCCGTATGCTAAAAATTCCTTGCCGTTACCGTAGCCTTCTTCAATGCCGAAAAACAGGTCAAAATCAAGTTCTTCGGCGATTTTTCTGCCGTTCGTGTATGCCTTGCTGTATTGCATAATAAGCTGTTCCCACGGCAGAGAACGTGAAATACAGGTGTTGCCTCTTATAAAATGGTTTGTTACAACAGCACCAGAAAAACCGATTTTAACGTACTGCTTTATCATATCTTCTACCAAGCTTACAGCGCAGGCACTGCCTTCTTTGGTGTGCATATGCAATTCGTATCTGTACATAAGAAACTCCTTTTGATTTGATGAATGTTCGGATATTATTATAACACATTTTGAGAGGTTTTGCAAAGGTATGTTTTATCGGAGTGCAGACTATGGCAAAACCCCGATTAAAAAGCAAATCGGGGTTTTGTCGAAGCTGTTATAGCTGAATTTAAATTTACAAACTCGGATAATTGCGGATTTATTGCGATGATTACAGTGCTATTTTGCTAACTTTTGTTCGCCGTTCTCGCTTGTGTAATAAATATAATCGTAATCTCCCCACAGCGAACGTGGGATTATTTTTTCACCGCTTACAATTTCGCTGAGAATGCCTGTTGAAAGGTCGTAACGCTTGATGCTGTCCTTTTCGCTGATAAAATAGATGCTGTGAGCATCGTAAATCAAGCCTTCGGTTACAGGCTCGTCTATTATCAGTGACGCATTTTTATTCACGCCTACCTTATACAAACCGCTGTCTGTAACAAAGAAAAAATCTCTGTCATCGGTGAAAATTAAGGAGCTTGTCGTAAATATGCTTTCGCTGTCCTTAAAGGTAAGTCCGAACAGATTTTTTTCTACACCTCGGGTGTTCTGAGCGATTGTTTGTGTTGAAAAGTCATTCAGGTCATAGTACCGCATTGCTTCGGTTCCGTCTTTGGCAATATACTCGACTAAAATGTAATGCTCGGTTATAAAGCAATGAATGAAAGTTTCGTCCGAAAAATAGCTCTGCGGAATATCGAGCTTTTCATTGCTTTCAAGGTCAATCAGCGATATTGAAAATCCGCCGGAAGATTGATTGGTTTCAAGAACGATTTCATATTTGCTTGTTTTCAGTTCATTTGTAAAGGGAATATTATATTCGCCGATCAATGTATATGAGCCGCCTACAAGCTTCATTGTATCTTCGGGGTCGTAGCGGTTATTCGCAACACTGCACGAGGACAGAAGCAGTGAAGTGATAATGCACATAGTTGACAAAAGTGCCGCCTTGCGTATCTTTTTCCTTTTTCTTTTCAGTCGGTTATTGCAGGAAAGAATCGTTCCTGCACAAGCTGCCGCCGAAAAAATCAGCAAACCGCACATAAGCACTGCAGTATACCAAAGAGGCACTCCCGAAAACTGCATATAATTGTTTTCGGCGGTCGGTGTGACATCACCGTAAAAATAACCGTAGCCACGCATAGCCCCTGTCGGCAGAAGATAGCTGAGATTTGAGCGATTGCCGACATAGTCGACAACTATCTGCACGGTTACAAGCGAAAATACGCTTGCGGCATAGCTTTTAAAAAGCTCGGAAATAAGAATTGCAACCGAAGCGGTAAAAATGCTTCCCACCAGTTTAATAAGCTGGGTCTGAATAAACAGGCCGCCTATAGAAAGCTCTGCCGTGCAGTTTGTCATTATCACTATACCTCTTGCGGAATATGCCCAGTATTCAAAGGGAAGCTGTTTTGAAAGGCAGTATCCCTCAACCGCCGAGAGTAAAACCGATGCCACTGCGACCGATAACAGCAGAACTGCCGTTTTTGCCGCCATACTGCGTGACTGTCCTGCCGGAGTAGTACACAGGATATATCTTGTCTTGCTTGTATACTCTGTGATTACACTCAGACTGCATATAAGACAGATTGCAAGCACAAAAAGGTAATCGGCCGACGCATCACATATTATGGGGACATAGCTTACAGGCAGAATATCGCATTGGCGTTCTTGCGCCTGCCGTACCTGTTCGACAGTTTTTTCAATCTGTTTTTTGATATTGAGCGTCGGTTCGTACAGCTTCATCTGCTCGTAATATTCAATATCCGATATTTTGTGTTCCAGACGCTGATCAATCAGCTTATCGTATTGTTGACTTGCCGTTTTCAGCTGATTTTCAAGCTCGTCTGCACGGTCAGTTTTTTCTTCGGTCACTGCTCCTATAAACGGAGAGATTATCTCAAAATATTTCTCTCGCTCTGTGGCGGAGTCAAATCCGTATGTCTGCTTTGCAAGCGGCAGAGAAGATAGCAGTCTTACTATTACTACAGCTGCCAGAATTATTATTGCGTACTGTTTTATCAGTATCTTTTTCATCTCATATACAAATATTTTCATATAGCATTACTCCTTGCTTTTCCGGTAAGCCGTATCGTACGTTGCGGACAGGCGACAGCAAAGCAAATAAGATTTACTGTAACGCAAAGAAGTATTGTAAGTATCGGCAGGAAAATTATGTTAAGCACAGGGAAACCCAGCACATTAACAAATTCCGCATCGGTGAAAAAGTTACTCATACATATCATAGAAAAAGGAGAGAATTGTGATGGTAAAGAGCCGTGCAGATAGATAAGCGCACCTATTGCACAAAAGCTCAGTGCATAGGAAATGCCGATGTTTTTCTGGGTAGAGGATATGAGCAGTACAATTTCACCGATAAGCACAGTAAGCAGAAATCTCATAAACGCCGTAATAAGTATAGCGGTAAATATGCTTATGTCAAGCGGCGCATAAGTAAAGCTGTGTATTGCATATATCGGCTGCTCCAAAAATTCAATGCCGTACCGACAGCCGAAGGATAAAATATCCGTAAATGTCATTATCACCGTAATGGCGGCACAAAATGCGTACATACACAAATGCTTTGCAAAAAATACGCTTTTGACCTTTCCGCAGGCGCATATTATCTTGTCATCGCTGATAGCCTTTTGTTTTGAAAACGAGGGAGCAAATACAAACAGCACCATTATCATCGAAATAAAGGTAGAGAACTCATAGTCAAAGTAAAGTGCATAAGTATCGTAATTGCCGTATACGTCTATATGACGGTTTCCGTACAGGCGTTCAATCCGCTGAGCCTCTCTCACCTTGTAGTCATTTTTACCCTCGTAAAATGCAATTGCGGTCTGTGTTTTCTCTCTAAGCACAATGATATTGTTTATGTATTCTATCGCATATTTCATTTCTTCGATAACTTTTTCCGATGACCCGTTATCTCCGAAGGCAAAGCCGGTATAATATCTGTCATCAGGCGTAGTCGGATAGTCGAAATCCGATGAGCTTACAATAGCCGACATTTCATTTCTGTATGCGGCTATACGCTGTATTTTTTCATCGGTAATCTCGCCTTTGTATGCCTGATAAATATTGCGCATAAGACCGTCGGCAAGATAATCCTGAGTGCCGTATAATTGAACGGTTTCATTGTGCTTGTACAGGCTTACAAGTATAAGAGCCGCAAACAACAGCAGAACGGGAAGCCGCAGTATATTCTTTTTCAGTTCATATTTAAACAGTTTCATATCACATATCTCCGAAATAATATATACATACGTCCTCAAGTGTAGGCGGTACTGAAACAGCGTCGTTTTCGGGATATTCATCGGATACTATTCTAAGGGTATACTTATTGCCGTCAGACACTGCGTTTGATACACGCATACGGTTCATATAGTCCATTACTTTGTCACTCTGTGCGGTTATTTCCCATACCTTGTCTGAAATATCGGAGCAAAGCTCCTCCTGCGTTCCTGTTTTTATTATCCTGCCGTCGTTCATAAGCACGACAGTTTTTGCTACATATGCAATATCGGTCACGATATGAGTTGCAAGTATTACTATTTTGTCTGCGGCAAGAGAGCTAATAACATTTCTGAAGCGTATACGCTCCTTTGCGTCAAGTCCGGCGGTAGGCTCGTCAAATATAAGCACCTTCGGTTCTCCGACTATAGCCTGTGCTATGCCGAGTCTTTGCTTCATTCCGCCTGAAAAAGTGCCGATTTTCTTGTCGGCATCTGCACGGAGATTTACTTTGCCGAGCGTTGTCAAAGCGTACTCGTCTGCATTATCGGGAGAGTATTTTTTCAGTGCCATTATGTACTTTATGTAGTCCTTTGCGGTAAAGTTGCGATAAAAGTCCATACCTTGCGGCATAAAGCCGAGATGCGACAAAAAGCTGTTGTCATTGCCGTCGGTAAAGGATATACTGCCGCTGTCCCTGCCGATTATCCCCGTTATAATATTTATCAGCGTTGATTTTCCCGCACCGTTGGGTCCGAGAAGTCCGTATACTCCCTCGGTAAGAGTGAGAGTAAAGTCTTCAAGAGCGTTTTTGCGTTTTTTTCCCTTTGTGTAGGATTTTGTGATACCTTCTAATTTAAGTTCCATTATTTTCCCTCGTTTGCTAAATTTAAGGCAATACCGCACAATTAACGGCTATCGCCTTTGCCGCACGCTTGCTTGCATATTTTCCGTCATCTTGCACAAATTTTGCTTGACAGGCGTCAGCCTGCCCGCACTCAATTTATACAATCTGACGAAAAATCTGACTAAGCAATCGCACGACAATAATTATGCGGTATTGCCTTAAAGCATACAGTGCAATTTTATAATGTACTGTATGCTTTCTTCTGCTGAAAGTGTGTTGCCTTAACTGTCAGTGCTTGATCATCCGTAATTTCAGTTACACTTTATCCTTTGGCCATATAGATTCACCCTGAACAGTTGCACTCATTATACATTTCCCATCGTCACGCAGGCAGGCAACAGGTAAAAAGACTATCGTGTCACACTCGCCCAGTATTTTCGAAAAATCCTGTGCTTCATATACATACAGCTTTCCCGGTTTCATATCTATGCTTTTATAAATACTTCCGTCCGGAAAAGCGTGGGGAGCGCCGTTTACAAACATAGAAACAAGGTATCTGCCCTGTGAAGATATTTCAAAGTCAAATTCACCGTCTTCGCTTACCGATGTGATAAAACCCAGATCAAGCTTTCCGTTTTCATCAAAATTGAAATGTGAATGATATTCGGAATCGACATTTGCAAAGGGACGTGTATTTTCAGTTATGGCTTTTGGGGCAATATTAGCCATTTCCGAGTATTTTTCTATAACCTCATCGGTTAAATCCAGCTCGGTAATGCCGCTCTCTGAAATTATATCCTTGGTGTAGTTGGTTATCGGTGAATTAAGCGTCATTTTAAGCACGTGGCTTGTAGCTGCCCGATGTATCAAATAGCCCAAAGGATATTCAGGCTGAAGTCTGAAAAGCGGGTTGTCTACTGTGATAATTGTAAGCTGCAGCATTGTCAGGTCCTTATCCTTTTCGTTTATCTGCGGCTCAAAGCTGAAGGTGATTTTTTTGCGTGCAGTGTAATCCTCGTTTTCCTTTATGAAATCATCCTTTTCATAGGTCTGAACATACATATATTGATCTTTTTGCTCGCCGTATGATATTTTCTGAAGTACGCCGTTTATCGCTATAAGGCATCCTGTTGATACATCTGTGAAAGATTCTTCCGATTTACAGCTCTGTTCTATACTGCAAGGCAATTCCATTACGCCGCCGTTATATTCAACAGTGTCAACTTTGTCATCTATGTCACATAACACGTTTCCGTTTCCGAGTGAAATGAGCTTTTCACGTGCTTTTGCGGATCTTTCCTCAGGTGTTAAATCTTCTTCGGAACGATCATTTTGCGATGCCGATATATCGGCGCTTTGCGAGATCTCAAAGTCTGCACTGACAAGCCCGTCGGATATAGCTTCAGGGGCTGATGAACAGCCTGAGATGATGAGAGACAGAAATAATACTGTCAGAGGTTTTAAAAGTTTTTTCATGTTCATACTGACAATCTCCTAATAATTTCTTTTTTTGTGATAAATTTTCTTGCCGTCCGATACAGTAAGCGTACAATACTGTTGTAATATAATCTGCAATTCTGTCGGACGTTTCAATATAACGAATGTTAGATATAGTGATATACAAGGGAAATTTTGTTGAAATAATAAACGGAATTACCATAATGAATAAATAACCTGATTTAATTATAACTCCGATATATTCCTTTGTCAAGTATTTTGATACGCATTTGTGATAGTTTTCTTGTACTTTTTATTAATGTCAGAGATAAACAGGGTAACAAATTTGTAGCTCGAATATTATTGGTAAATGTATAAAAATAAATCCGTACATCACGGCGATGTACGGATTTTCAATATTGGCACTCCCTGCGGGAATCGAACCCACAACTAACCCTTAGGAGAAGCCTCTGAACGAAATTTCTAATTTTCTCAAAATCATCAAGAATCTTTGATTTTACCGGCTTTTCAGAACGTAAACTGATGTCCGTTATCGGTTTCAAGCTATATTCAGATATTAAAACGGTAAGTCTTCTCGGCTGCACATTCTTGCCCTTCGGACGAGGAGTTTTCCTCATTCAAAGAGTGCGGTCAATTTCTGTTTAACGGTTTCTTTTTCCGGTATTTTCTGTCCCTCGGATTTCCTCGTGATAGAAATAATTCACAATCACCGGATGTCCCTGCGGAACTCTTCCGTAAGGCATTTCATTATCCACAAAGGGACAATCATACTTCTTAGCCATTTCCTCAGCTTTTACTTCAAGCGCTTCAAAGTAGCTGCGGTTATGCTTGTTATAGATCTCATCGTAAAGCGGTACAAGATCAGGATATTTTCCGGAGATATAGTCCATAATCGTCTTTTTGAAGCCACCCCTAAGATTGAGATTTTCAAGCCAGAACAAATCGCACTGATTCTTTACCCGCTCAAAGATTGCTTCAAAGTCCGTGATACCGGGGAACACCGGGGATACGAAACAGACTGTACGGATACCTGCATCATATACCTGCTTCATAGCAGCAATGCGCCGCTCAATGCTTGGAGCAGAGTCCATATCGTTCTTGAAATTTTCATCCAGTGTGTTGATTGACCATGAAACGGTCACTCGTCCAAGCTTTTTCAGCAGATCAATATCCCGTACCACAAGATCAGACTTTGTGCAGATCAGAATATCTGCGTCACTGCCGATCAGCTGCTCCAGAAGTT